>Ga0058701_10001546_pt1 | contig 16505 bp, 6 predicted proteins | sample AgamicOrMae_FD_97039 | JGI IMG/M metagenome (GOLD analysis project Ga0058701, IMG submission 97039) | Agave microbial communities from Guanajuato, Mexico - Or.Ma.e | ecosystem: Host-associated > Plants > Phyllosphere > Phylloplane/Leaf | place: Guanajuato, Mexico | collected 2012-06-04
TCGTACTTCGTGTCGAAAGGTGTTGGATAAATAAGACACTAAAAGTTAGACACAAAAAGGTGTTAACATTTTGACTACAAGCAAAGATGTCTTGTAGTCAGACACTTTTTTTCTAAGAGTGAATACTACCGAAGAGACTGTATCAAAATGACGAGCTTTACTAATCTTGGTTAGAATTAGTCAATATAAAATATTTGTAGAAAATAGAAATAGAAAAATATTGAAAATATATTTTTGAGAAATATAAAATATTTCTGAAAAAATAAAAAAAAAGCTTTCTTTTTTGAGTCGGCTTTAGCTTACTAATTGCATAATTTGCTTGAAGATGAAGTTATGTGATGCAGTGTTGGATCTCGCCCTTAACCTTTACCCTAAAACTGATTTCGGAAATAAATAGAGCCTGTAATTATTTGAAACGAATGCTTGAAACTTCCCTCCCTGTTTCTCTCGCTCTTTCCTAGGGAGCACTGCTTTCTTAATTAACGGAACGGAATTCTTAAGACTGAGAGAGAACAAATAATCTAAGTGGTCCGGCAAACAATGGCTAAATATTACGTCAATTGTAGGGGTTGCTGAAATCAAGTCCACTTAAAAGGCATGCAATCAATCGCATGCTTGTAGCGTTAATTTTTATTAAGCTGCATTTTTTTTTCGTTTTCATTGTATGGTTGGTGTTTAACGTATCTAATATGATAACTCTGACATGGCCTTTGCATTTTTTTAGCTATTGATATTTTTTTTGAATCGGATTGATGTCCTGCTCCTATTTTAGTTACGGAACGTCTTTGTCAGTACCGTTTGTAGCAAGTGTACGCCTAGAATGGCGATCGCCGGTTGCTGTGTTTGTAGATTTTACTGTACTGAGAAATCAGGGTAAGGTTTAGTACCTGCAACCGTACCATGGTCAGCCTGTATTTCCTCATCCCTTCTGACGGGGTAGGTCTACATCACATCACCCCAAACAGCTGCTCCGAACTCCACCTAAAAACGTTCACTGCGACAAAAACGATCTTCACTGCCACTCCGATCTTATCCCACTTCTCATGGCTTAGATTAATGAAATTCGGCAGGTTTTTTAGTTGAGAACAGGCCTAAGTGAGCTCTTCCGACACCCGGCCTAGCTCAGCTCCTGGAAGTGTAAAAAAATGGGTGAGGGGGTGTTGCTCTATTTGAAATGATAACTGAAAACTGTTTGTCGAGGAAGTTATCATGATGAGACAAGGCGCATAAATTGATGGAGACCAGCGCAAAGCTCTGACGTGCGACCCTAATAGTAAAGGGTGGGCTGGTAGGCACAGGCACAATGGCATATCGACCAACCAATCAAGCAACAAGCAACCCTTCTCCACTAAAAGTGCTTGATCGAGAGAGAGAGCGAGCGAAAGAGAGAGAGGGAGACAGAGAGTGTGTCTTTGATGGCGCGGCGACCGCAGCGTGCGTCCGTTGGGCCCAACCGAGTAGAGAGGGGCTCCTCGGAATCGACAGTCCGTCCCTAGCGGCAATGTCTGCTCTTAATCTACTGTCATCGTGACCATTGAACCGTGTTCTGGAGAGACAGGACCCCTCTGGTTAAGTAGCAGCGAGGGTTCGTCCCTCTGATCAAACAGATGTAACCAGGACACAAAGAAACACCCAGACCGTGCGAGCTGACATCATCCACTTTACCTCCGTTCATTGTGTAATGAGCAGAGATGAAAAAAGTCCACCCTCAGCTAATCCTCGTAACCTTGATTCTCGAGATGCCTGTCTGCCTGCGAGCTGCAGCAGAGCCGCCGGGGAACGCCAGCCGAGAGCGACCGAGCGACGCCGAGCGGAGGGGAGGGACAGACGACAATGCGCGCCGACCAATCAGAGAGGTCGCCGCTGTGTCCCATGTCCCCTGCGCGTCGCGCGCTGCCTCATTGGTCGGCTCGTCCTCCTCGGTTGACACTCCATGACGAAATCCCGCTTCTCTGCTCCGCCAACGACTTCACCGACGCTACGCGACGCTGCCGTGGCCTCTTTGCGCACCACGCGTGCAGTTTTTGCGCAAACGTTCCGTGCGCCAATCCTATCCCATCGCACGCACCACACGCTTTCGACATACAGTCATACCGATGGCTTTCCTTCATTTACAACTTTCCAATTAAGAACAAGTGGAAGTGAAATTGAGAGCCACAGTGTATCGTCCGTTGTCTCCCATACACTTCCTTACTTCTATATTCCAACTTCCGCAAGTTACACAGTAGAAAGCAAATCCCGGTTTAAGTAGTCCCATACCTAATTCAAGTATATTAAGGTAAAACACGGGAAGAGCGTTATTGGGTTATTTTAAAGACCCCCTTATCATTAATCATATCAATGGAGAGCTCTCGATGAGACCCCTTCATGGATATGGTCGTTGATACGTTTATCTTTAAAAATAATCAAATGTCGCTCTTCGCCCGTTTTACCCCCATATACTCAAAACATGAGACTACCTAAAACAAGAATTTGTTTTTACGGTATAGGCCTACCATACACTGTATTTTCTTTTTTAACCGCAGCTATAACACGATAATCAGATATCTAGCGCAGTGCACAGTAAAAACGAATCCCCCGTTCTATGGGGAATGCTATGTTTTGGGTATGAAACCAAAACGGAGGTAGTACGTATTTAGGTAATTTTTCAACGTAGATCTATGTTTAGCCACATCAATGGAAAGCTCTCGCCGAGACCTTTTGAATGGGAAGGCTGAACATTGACCTGCCTTGAAAAATAACCAAAATACGTACCCCCGTTTTGGTTTCACACCCAAAACAGGTATATAGCATTCCCCGAAACGGGGTTTTGTTTTTACTGTGTATCAGAGATCCATTGGAGATAATCGCAAGAATGGGATTGAATCGCTCCGGAGCTGAGTAGACCGCAACGATGCTTTCTTGCATACGGATTTCTTCCTTGTCCAAAAAGTTTGCCGTTTAAATTTGACCGAGTCGCGAAATCTGGCAAGACAGCTGCGGCGGTGTTTCGTGGATGTCCGTAATGTAGACGCTATTGTAACCAGATAGGTCACCGATTTCATTTTAATTTCTGGCAGAGCTAAACACCATGGATGGGCGTTCGATTAATCTTCGATGTTCAGATGACAATCCCTGTCAAAGTTGGATATCAATGAAGTGGCGGTGGCAACATTAATTGAGGTCGCGCTCACAACCAGCACACGCCCTTTGCAGACGCAGTGGTAGCTCCATCACCCCATTCAGGGTAGCCAAGAAGGGATGGTGGTCTTCACAGACAGAACAAAGAGGCTAAACCATCATTTGGTATCCGGGCCTTTTTATTCTGTTTTTATTGCCTGGGAGACGGAACCGAAAGAGATTTGAGGATTCCCTTCAGAAAGAGAAGTAAAGTTGGATCCTCTTTCGCAGGAAGACCCCGTCAACATTCCGAGATCGTGCTCTACTTTTCTTCTGAAAAGAACCTAGTGTCCTTGCTTGTGCAGTGGATTTTTTTTTCGAAATCATGTCTTTTACTGTTGGAAAGCGCGACGTTATTTTCGTTTGCATTGCACAGCGATGCTGCCATAAACTTGGCAACTGCGGAGCGACAGTGGAGCAAGGCATAGGGCACCTAATCCTGCGTGGTAGTTGTAATTGATCCTCCGAGTATGCTGAAAGGATGAATTGGTGAACTCTAGAGAAGTGCATATAACTTAAAAGTGAGAGTGCACCATGATCGTAACCGGCTCGTTACGTTTCCACGAGAAGAAGTAAAATGAACCCCGTATTCGATATTCTTGCTCATGAATCATTATCAGTTGAAAACTTGAAGCGCCAAGTACTTTTCTCATTATTTACCTCGTTCACTGTGCGTTCGTTATGGTCTTTTCATCGGAAGAACCTTTGCGAAAGAACGTTTATAATGAAAATTCCTTTACCATAAGGCACGGAACGGTAAAATCATAAGCGGCATTATTGGTCAACTAGGCTTAATACTTCCTCGGGCACAGAGTAAAACGGGTGAAATATGTGCTAACGCATAGTTTTCGAGAATACCAATCAAGAGCTCGGCGAATGTTACCCATGAAATTGGTTTACCTCGTAAATCAATCAAAATACCTCCCAAATCCTCTCTTTCTTCGAACCACTCATAGGTATATATACCCAAACCAAATATTTAGGCCATAGGCATTACAAAACAAATAATAGATAAACCTTTTCAAGATTCTAGACTGTGTAATCACTTCACGGAATAAAAGGTTTTGTATTACCAACAAAATCATTTGTTAAAATAGGGATAGCAAAAATATTTTGTTGCAACAACTAAATGTTTGGTTTTATCGACAAAACGTTTGGTTGCTGCAGCAAAATTTTTGGTTGCAGCAACAAAAAAAAATATTTGTTGTCCCTAGTTTTGTTGCCGTAAGAAAACCAATTTTTTTCCGTATTATAGTTTGGGAATCGTATTAGCATGCATTTGGAGGTTTTGGACCCTGAAATGAAGGCTGTAAGAAATCACGTTTGAAGCAGCATCTGACGTCATTTATGGTTCGCTTAGTATTTTTATTACTCCGTCAGAACAGTTACAGAACCTTTTAAGATAATAAAAATAAGGCTTGTTAATAGTAATGGGGTCAGGAAGCGCGGATTACAAAGCCGTGATGATTCGGCGCTCTTTGGTGCCTCCTGCTTCCTTTTTTCTTCAGTAAAAAGGAGAAAGGCTAAAATATCCGCTGTCCTACTGACGCCAGTCATGACCGGGCGAATTTACATTCGCGATTTTAGGCCGCCTTTTCTCTTTGCTTGTCAAGGGATGTAAACAAAGAGCGGGCGAGCAAGTGGTGTATCCTCTGCGGGAAACACGAATTTTTAGATGAAAAAGAATTTATTGCCTGAGGCATGCTGCAGAAATTTCGAGTCAAAGGAATCAGCAAAACCTTTTAGTTGACAATATTGTGAAACTGTCTTGTGATATGATAAATTCTTTATTAAGACGAATCTGGGGTCGTGTTTATACTTGATATACGTTAATTAAGTAGAGATTTTCGCCGTGGAATACGTATTTGCTAGGGGTTGAGAACAGTTCATTGGGATGATGTTAGAGTTCTGGGATCAAAAGTCTGAAGGTGTAGAATTTTCTTACTCAGGGACACAAGAAACGTTAACCATGAGCAGCAGTGACATGCGGGGGGGGGGGGTCGACTGTAGAACCCTTCCCCCTCACTTTACAGTAGGGTGAGATGGTGTCCGTACAAGGGGTAAGGGGTTGGTTCAAATGGTCAATTCTGGTCGGCGTGTTTATGGATGACCCCAGCAATGCTTCTCATAGTATGAAACGATCGTCGAGCCCTTTTGTTGTGATATGACCCTAAGTTTAGTTTGATAACGAAAGGAACATACAAGGAGCATACCCGGTTTACCTAGATGGTTTTAGGACCAAAGTGTTATGTTGTAAGACTCTCGAGAACAGAATTAGGCCTATAATTATGAGTGTCGTGTGATTGATATCATTGAACTTACGTCTATGTCTTATGAACCTTTCCCGTATATTATTTTCGAGAAGTAAGATGATGCTTGAAACGAGATGGTACGATTTGTGGTTGTAAATTTTTGAAGTATAATAATTTGTGAAATGTGTTTTCGAAGAGCGTTCGCAGTTTGACAGCGGAGGCCAAACTCGTGACCTGCATGCTGGAACGTTTTCCACTGGGAAATATTGCTGGGTTAGCAATGTGATCATCTGGCAGGCAGACTTCGGCTTGTCGTGATCCGAGAACACGTCTTCGGCCAAAACAAACTAGATTGTCTTATTATGTCGTGTGGGCCAAGCAACGCGCAGCCGATCTACGTAGCCTTCCTGCTCCTTCACGCTTACCCAGAACCAATGAAATATCCTTGATTACTCTACGACCAACGTGTCACCGGAAATCCAATTTTACTGGAAATCCAGTTAAGTTTTCGCTGAAAATCATCCAATTTTGCTCGTTTTAAGTTAAGAAAAATATATTGGTTTTCAGTAGAATTTCATTGATTATCAGTAAATTTTTCCCAATTTTTGTTGACATTTCACTGATTTTCATTAAAATTTCCCTGACTTTCTCTTAACATGGTAATTACAGGACAATCGCTGAAATTTTTGCTGATGATAATGAGTGAAATTTCACTGAGTCAATAACTTTTTTTATTATTATTTTTGTGAGATTGCTTATTGATGTTTCTGTGGCTGAGTAATCTTAAGATTAATCAGTGAAATCTTCACTGTTAATAATCAGTGAAAATTCACTGTCGGCTCTGGCCAAGTGCCCATCCCATCCAACTTAAAACTTGTATTTGCTCACTGTCTCCAAATTATGTTGTTTTGAAAATATTAGGTTACGTAGGGATAAGGTGTATCTTAGGTTTGTTTAGAGAAGGTGTAATTTTCGTTAGGTTATATTCTGTGTTTCGGTGAGGTAGAAAGGCAAAAGCAGCATATCGCAAACCTTTCAAGTATCCTATGGGGCTGAATCAAACTCCTCAGCTCAAGGACATTACAATGTTTCGAATTGAATGGCCGATGGTGGAGGCTGGGTCAGAGGATGGATAACCCTTAGGGGACATTTTCCAAATATCTTCCGATGGTAGCCTGCAAATAGAATAATTAACTCGTGTCAATATTTGTCCATCTTTCACGAGCGTCAGCTTCGGTAGGGTCGGCTGTGGGCTGCGTTCACAAGAAGTATGCCGAGCATGCTTCCCCCATTACATCTGCAGGCGGCGTGCGGCCCGGCCATATTCCTCTTGAGCTGGCTCTCCTCGCCTCGACTCGCCTCGCACATCGCATGGGGCTGCCGGGCCGGGCCGGGCCGACCCACCCCGCCCGCCCTGCCTCGGCTCGGACACCGAGGGAGCCAAGGGAAGGGTTCAAATCCCTGTCCGCGCTCTACGCATAGCCCGGATTACACGACAATTAAAAAATGGCAGTCGATGGAGAGCTGTCTGCAGTGCTGAGGACGCAGGCGGGCCGCACGCGTCCAAACCCAGGAAACCCATCTGACTGAGGGTCACGGCGGCGCAGCGCGGCGCAGCCGCCGAGCAGGGGTTGCCTGCCTTGCAGGCAGGATGCAAACCAAATTATGCCGGGGATCTTCATCGACGCAATTTCTAGTCAAGTTCGCTAACAAATTCGCTCTCTCAGTTTAGGCTGCAATGTCTAAACCTCTTGTAGCATCTTACGTTGCTAAAATGAGTGCAGCAATATCGGAGCGAGGCACAAGGCGTCTAATCTGATATCATCGTCTTTTAACTAGGATATATTTTTCATTTTTGGTATGACTTAATCATTAGTACTTAACAGATCCTATCTTAGATTAAACTGCTTTTCCACCGTAAAAATAATCCTCCGAACGCTAGACTACTCCGCTTGAAATACTGCAATAGTGACATTTTAATTCATTGATAAAAAGATCTATCTGATGGTAATTTGTAATGATAATTTCTTAATTCACTGATAAAAAGATTTATCTGATGACAATTCGTAATGATAATTTTTAAATTCTTTTTTAGATTTTTAAAAATTTTTAATAAAAAATATTTTTTTTAAGTTAGTTGTCTTTTACAACCGTTAAAAATAAACCGTTCTAAAAGAATAGTCTAAAATATAAACGGCCTGAAACACTTTCCTAACTCTGAATTTCCATTTCAGCAGGACAAGGAGAAATTGATTTGTATAATATGTAAAGAAAATATTTTGCGTTAATGCGGCAGTGTACAGCATTGGAGAGCCATATTTTTACCTCCATCAATGGAAGTGTGGTAACAGCAACCATTCGAGTTTGAGACGAGATTCGATGCTATTTGTAGACCCTACAATTCACGAGAAAACCCGTTTTTAGCTGTAAACATCTGTGTGTCTGTCTGTCGATTTGTCTGTACGTCTGTGGAGCCGTCCGCCTACCCGCCTGCCTTCTTTTATGTGACTATTGGTACCTTGAGTAAGTTGTCTGATCGCCACCAAAATTTCAAAGACACGCGACGTATTGTTTTTGGAACTAGTCGGACTACCCCTCTTCCTATGGGGAAGGAAGTTTCGAATCTTCGACGTCTGTTTTCGTATTTCATTAACGGTTGGATAGCTATCAAAAGTGGAGGAGTCCTATATTGAAAGGATATTCAAGGGTTACAATGTTGCACCTCAGAAAATTTCATATACATATTTTACCGGTGCTCGAAAAATTCAGAAAATTACTTCCACGTTCTCTCAATTGAGTTTCTATTGTAAATCGGTCATTTCAACAAATCCATCATCAAACAACTTTGATGTGAAACAAACTGATGCCCTTTTTTATTAATAAGATATTTCACTTCCTTGAAAATTTTGAAAATAAATTTTCATAAAAAAAATTGCTCCCTGTAAACCACGGATTATATTTACAGTACCAGCGTGAAGCCCGATATTTACTCTTACGACAAAAAGTTAAACGAAACTCCCTTTTTTAAACTCCATTTAAAAAGAACAGGCTGCATCTTGACGGCTTTGCTTCAAAGGAAGTTTCCTTTTTGGGACCAAAATTGAATCAGCCGAGATGTGGGCATTAATGAAGTGTCTCCGTTTGTGGGGAGGTTGCCGCCGCGGTGCGCTGTTTAATTCGCTGTGACAATAATCCCCGCCACAATACTGGGCCCGGCTCATATCAGATAATGTCACTTTGTCCATCAAGTGTCACCACTCCTTTTTTTAGCCGCCATTTTAATATCCCTGCATACCCATTTCAGGACTCGAGGTCCTGATTTATTCCTTAATTTAGTCCACAGCTTCCAAAAGATGTATTACTTATTCATCTCGGTCTAAGAGCCGCACTGTAAGTTTTGAAAGTTTCGTCTTCTACTTGCCACCGAGATGGCACTCACTGCCGCCGACAAGTAAGCGGACCTATGTGATCTTCACGGGAAAAAGGTTTTGTTATACTAACAAAATCATTTGTTGAAATATGGATAACAAAAACATTTTGTTACAACAACAGAATGTTTAGTTCTGTCAACAAAACGTTTGGTTGCTGCAGCAATAAAAATTTTATTTGTTGTCCTAATTTTGTTGCTGCAACAAAACCATTTTTTCCGTGTTCCTTTGGTGCATGAAGTTCCGATGATCAAATATTCATATTTGAGGGAATCTTGTAATAAGAATAAGATTCTTATTACAGATTCCCTTACTACAGATTCTAAGAATAGATTGAATATTCCTCTTTTTTCTGACACGAGGCATCTTTGACCTATCCTATGCGGTGGTATGTCGTTCATCCTCATAATTTATAACGAAATATAGTATATAACTTTATAACGAAAGTGTGATCGAGGCGAGAGTATTTCACAGAGGCGGGACATCCAATCTTCGTAACTGATATTGCGATGGTTTGCAAATAGCGACACATGCGCACTCGTTTCAGAAAACAAGCGAGTTTCCGAATACGAAAACACTTATTCGTTATTTCGCAATGTCCTTGCAAGTGTGCGGTCTAGTTAAACCACATTTGAACATACCATATGTGGACTTATTCGTAGGATCAATGTGAATCCTGCTTGTTACGAATTCAATATTATCCTTCTTTTCGTCACGCTAGCAGAGAAAATAAGTGTCATGCTGGGAATTGAGTGTCATCCCATCCCCACATGGCACCATTACTTTTATAGATCACCTTTTTTACGTGATGACAATTTTTTGACAGTCACGGTGACACCTCAATATTCTTTATGGCGACAATGGTAGTCATATTTGATCTTGTTCATCACAAAAATGTTTTCCGGTCTGTATCAGAGGCGTGCGAATTACGAGGTTTGCCTTAGACAGTGGAGTCTCATTAACACGAAGGATCGACCAATACGAACGTGTTGTCGAGAGGGTCTTACTTTTGGATGTCGTACAAACGAGACTTTTACTGTTTTTGAGAATGAAATTCTGCCTCAAGTTTCCCTTAAACTCATAGCATTTTGTTTAAAGACACCTTTTGACAGGATGTCAAACCTAAAAAGTCTTGCTATCCTCCATCAAATCGAGACTTTACAAGTACTCCCAAAGCATACATCGAATTCGTGAGGAAAGGGGTTAGCCAAAATGCCAAACATATAAATGTAAAAAAAAATCGTCCTTAACTTCATATAATGCTAGTTTCAAATCAACATTTCACAATATTTCAGGCAAAACATCTCGCTAATTTACACATTTTAGTAGGTAATACGTCCTTAACTTCGTCTTAATCGAGAATTCACCAAAATTCATAGCACCATTAGCCGGACCGAAGTGCATGCTGGTTTGGAAACATTGCCAGGGAACAAAGCTGTTGAGAGGCCATTTTTCAGTGGCTCTTAAGTGAAAATTGTCCATAAAAGTGGCCGTCAACAAGGACAATATCTGTAAAAGCAGCGTGAGGGATCCGGAATGGTGTCACCCAATCGAATCCCAGCGGGTTACTGGTCACCCAGGACCCTAGCTATCATTAGCGGGGCGACAGACGGAGACAAGAAATCGGTCGAGCGGCGCGGCGTGGCGCAGCACAGGCGGCGGAGCGGTGCATCTCAAAAGGGCAGAGATCGGCCCGCGCCCCCTTGTCTTGGTCCCTGCAGGGCAGCGCCCCTTTGTTGACCTTTTTTTTATGTATAACCCCCTGGCTGGCTGTCAACCCGAAGCGGACTGCGCGGCGTCCCAACAAAAGCATTACATATATCCAGCTAGTTTTTGGTCATTTTTGGGAGACAAAAACGACGCATGTTTAGACTATCAGATAGTGTTTGGTAACATCTCTATATCCAACTTCCGGCTTTACCTGCATGGAGATTGGGGTGGGGGATAAAAGGCGGGAGCCTGGACGGTTGTTTCCTAGAAATTGGAGGCGGTTTCGCGGAACTGTGTGGAACTTTATCGGGCCCCGAGATAATTTCTCTCTAACCGCGAAGTCTTATGCATGGGAATGAGGTATTTCAGCAGAAAGTTTTGTCCATGAAAAACTGCCGCCATCTTTGATTTTAAAAATTGAATCATTTGATTATTTTTTTTGCATTTTTTGTCCGTTATCCACTCGTTAAATCTAAACTTTAAGAACTTTTAAACGTTGTCTGTATTATATTACAAAGTTTTAATCGTTAGATAATCGCATTCCTCAAAAGATGTGTCCAGCAGACAACCTCGAGACTCACCTGCTGACCAGAGTGGTCTGCTGTACACAAATTTTGAAGAAATGCGATTTTCGGGAAGTTCATTACCATTAACACTTCCTGACGATACGAAAAACGCATAAAACTTCTTCTTAGAGAAAGATTCAACAATTGTATCGAGAGTTAGAATTGCAAGTAAATCAAAAAATTCGCCTTTTCAAAATCAAATATGGCGGGTGTTTGTTATGGTACAAACTTTCTGCTGAGATACCTCATTGCCAGGTTTTGCTGAAACTGACTAGCCTTAGCCTAGCCGAACTTGACCTAATGCAACATGATTATATCTATCGTTCCCTAACTTAACCCACCTTCTTAACTTAAGATCATACAGTAACAACCAGATTTAGTGTACCGTAATTTAACCTAACTTAATTCATGAGTTCATTCAATTCAGACAGCTAAATTTCCCACAAAAGGAAGGAATGCTATTATAGGCATTCTCAGCATATATTTTAGAAAAATGCTATTTGCCCGTCGGCGCAAATACATGGAGACTTGAACGCACGTAATGCATTTTAAATGGGAGGTAACTTGAACGCACGGAACCCAACCCAATACATTTTATTTGGAGCAGGTGGGCGAATAGCCACGTCGTTTTTTAAAAAATCACCCCCTGAAAGTCCTCAAATTAATATCAAGTCATCTCCAAAAAAAATGTCAACATTGCACTTTTTTCTTTTCAAAAAAAAATTAACTGATAGTGTTCTCGAAAGGTGCGTTTCCCCAGAATTTCTTGACCTCTAACCTAACCCGACTTTGAGGATGATAAATAGAATCGGATCTTGCGAAGGAAGAGATCTATTTTTTTTAAGGATCGGAATATTTGATCTGCTTTAACTGGCGCTAATCGAATGACTGTCGCTTTGAAGGCACTTTAATAGAGACCACACAGGGCGACAGGACGCCAGTGAGAAGAGCGAAGCCGCCGAGAAGGCGCGACGCGGTGGGCGCGCAGGGCGACGGACGGGCGCAGGGCGACGGGCGCTTGGCGCAAGGCGACAGCAACTGCGCCGTCATTCGTGCTCAAAGCAAAGCTCAAAGCACAGCTACCAAATGCTTTTTAGATTCGTTCAAATGGACTTTTATTTGAGACGAGTAGCTGGCACCAGGCTTGCACGACGAAGCTAGCAGGCAGGCAGCGCTCGCTGCGGTGACGGAAGGAAACTACGAAAATATGGCGGAATCAGTTGGATCTGATTTGGCCTACTGTATCCGGCCGGCCCCCGGGTAATTGTTCATTGTTCACCTACGAAGATCGCCTCTGTCTTATTGTGTTCAGAGTAAACTCTCTTCATGGGAATAAGATATTTTTGGGTGCACGGCGTTCTCCGCCTGGTCATTTGTACCCTGTTAATTTTAAAGAGCGTTTTGTTCTCCGAGTGTTTTGCCCTTCGTCGCCGAGCTGAAACGTGAGCGTAGCGTATAACCTAAGTTAACCTAACCTACATCAGACGCCAGGCCGAGCTTCTCTCGGTTTGGCAAGCACAAGACACCTGAGTTAGATTAACCTGATCCACGTCAAGCTTACAATTTTATTTCGTTAACCCTTTTAATGTGAAAGATCGAACCAGAACTTTACAGGTAAAAAATTCCATGTTCGATTTATTATACTGGGAATAAAATAATCTTGGAAAGTCGTTGATCGCGGCCTGTTTGAACGACTGCAGTCGCTCACCGCGCCCATTTTTTCCGAGTCGGTTTCCGTCGAGGTTGTCACGTTGATGTCGTCCCTTGCGACCCCGTCGAAGCTGTCATAAAGACATCAAGTTGGCTAATGGAAAGGGACTGCATATTCGAGAGCTGTAAACCTTTTGTCATCGGCACAGCGATGCCTACCGGCTGTGCCTGCGTCTCGTGCTTTTAGAGATAATTATAAAACTTGGCTGCAGGAACATATAGGTCATCACGTCTCTGGAAAAGTTGAGTTCCAAAAGGTGAGTTCCAAGACCCACTGCACGGATTCGGGTTCAAATATTTTATGCTTGTGCCAACATACAGTCCGGTAAACTTTTTTCATTTTTTTTATTTTAATTTTTATGTATTTATTTTTTTTAATTTGTGAATAGAGATATATTTCGCTTGAAATGTATCAAAATCGATTTTAAAGGCTACGTTTTTTTTTGCAAGTTTCTAAAGATTAAAATTACTTTGCCCGAAAAATTACAAAATCGGTTTTTAAGGATAAAAGTTTTTTCCGGGGGAAAATGTCTGATCAGGCACTGATCAGATGTCCGATAATTTGATCAGTTTTTTGGACATTCTATCGGTGTCTGATCAAACTCTGATCAGGCTGATTAGTCCTTTTCGCACCGGTTTTAAAAATGGAAGTTAGGATTTTTCATAATCATCACCTTACTTTTTTGTCATAGGAGAGTTTTTTCTTGATATTTTTTTACCATGATTTCTTGAAGTGACTTGATTTGAAATTGATATAATTAAAAATAAGCATGTTTTTCAAAATTGGGCGGTAAAACTAGCTACTGTAGGGTCTCGTTTGTACGTCTCTTACAATAACAACTCTCGATACAACATCCGATTTCTCTCATCCTGCCTTCTGAATCTGTTTTGATAACACGACTCTCAATAGAACATCCGTTTTTGGTCCCTGCTAGAAGGGTCCTACGACTGCACTGTATTTGCATACATAAACAGGATGATCAAAAACAGCAGCCAAATCTTAGGAAATTAGCCAGTTTTTGAGAACCAAATATTCGAGATGTATGTCGTGTAATTCGGGGCACGTTTTAACTTAGCGGAAAAATATATGTTGCGGCTGTCTAATTGCTTGGCATTGTTGAAGATATCGTTACGGGGATTTTCGAGACAAGTTTTGAAGAAGATCTTTTCCCGTGGCAGTGGCCAGTAATTGTTCACTCGGCTGACTCCGCCCACCGTACTTATCAAAACGCTTCATTTTTGTTTACGTCCCAATTAAATTAAAGCGGGTGTTACGGCGGCGCCCTCTGCGGCGGTGCGGCGGCGCCGGTTCGCAGGATGCAAGGTATTGTATTCGACGTGCCTGCTTCCAGCCTGCTTCCAGCCTGCCTACAGCCCGCTGCCAGCCTGCTCGCGTGGGACGGATTAGGAAACACCAAGAGACTGGGGACTTCTCTTGACATTTTCCCATACGATGAGAGATTTCTGAAAATGTTCAGAAGCTTCTTCCGTTCTCTGCCGCCGGCTGAAAAGAATGGAAAAAAAAGAAACTGTCGCTAGTTCTATTGTTGGTTAATCATGGCAGGAGAACTAATGACCAGACGACTCTTAAAAAGTTTTTATTTGTAAAAAAATACCGCTAATTTTGCCATAAAATTTCACGAAATAGTGCGGTGAAATTATAATTAAATTCTTGCTTTCTGCAAATGAGCACTCATATTTTTATCTAATACTATTTCAGCTTTTTTAATTAATGCGGCTGATATGTGCTACCACTGCTTTATCTCGTTGGAACTCAGCATGCCGTAACGCTTTAACGGCATTACGTCGCTCTGCCTTGCTTTTAACGGTAACGCGTTAGCCTACGTCTCCAGCAAAATTGTAAAGAGATTGGGTTATCGTAACGCTGACATTGCAAAGTTAATTTTAACATGCCCTAAAAATCGGAAGTCAGGAAGAAAAAAAATGGTGGTATTCCAATACTTCCATTTATTCCACGGGCATGGGGAAATAAGTACGTTTACAAATTTTAATTGTGGTGTATAAAAAGCAGTCGACGATCGGCGATTATTTATTTGATTCGCAAAATCAACAACTGCATTTTTTATAGCTAAAATATTTTAGAGTTTATAAGCAATTGCTGAGAAATTTTTGCGTCAAATCCATAATCGCCTTTTTGAATTGTTCGAAATGTTCCTTTCAGAAAAATACTCCACAGCCTGATATTTTTTCAATATTAAATTTGTGACGTACCTTTGTAGGCTAGAGTTGAACTTCGAGTCAATTGTCGACGTGAGTCAAGTTTGTTTTTTTTTGTTCTTTTAGGATGATTTGCATGCAACATATGCTATTTTTGTTGGAAGGAGTCGTTAAAAGCTGTCTCTAATTTGCTACCAGTACGCGCACATCACTTCAGCATTATGACAATGTTTGGGACGAGATGACTGGCCTAAAGAAGGAAGGCATCCGTTGATGGAGTGGAGGTCGCTGCTGGGCCCAGTAAAGTGCTTTGCACTATCTTTTCTTTTTCCTGCATCTGAAATGCTTTTAATCTCCTGTAACATCAGTAGCTCGATCCGGCCTGCGCGGTGTCACTGTCGCTTTTATTTTCGATCTTGCCTTCAAAAAGTGTCAAACCTTGTCTATTTTCTGATGTTCAAAACTTGTTTTTTTCGTTGTTTCAGGTACACGTCTCTTGTATCTGCTCCAGGTAAGCCAGCTTGTTTTTATCTATTTTTTTATTATTTTTTCTGCGATTCTATGTGTGAGGTTTTGTACCCGTTTGTATCCGTTGAACTCTATTTTAAAAAATCGCGGCTAAAAAACATTAAAGTTTTTAGACTACTATTATAGGTTTTTTTTTTGGATAGGTATGATTTGGCAATTTTAAACGATATAAAACAATTAAGATCCTTGTCTTCATATTTTATTTCCAAAACACAGTTTTTGTCAGCGTCCCTTGGAAAAAAAAATAGGGTTGAAGTTTAAGAATTGATACGGGAGAATGCATGTATTTTAGATATAAATTCGTTGTTGATACTGTAAATTCCTGTGTCAAGCGCGGAAAGTAAGATCCTTTTTAGGGACAGAACATTTTTCATCAATAATAATGGTAGACACGACGTGTTGAGCGTGCCTTCTTTCGATGGAGATCCCGCAAGTGTAGATGGATCCCTGAAGGAAGGCTGGAGGGTAAAAAGACAGAGGGACGAGAGAGTCAAACCGTTTCCGCACGCAGACTGGCTCCTTACGCAAGTTTTTTAAAAAATGTGTCAAAATAACGCGGTGAAAAAAAATAGGAATCACGTGATCTCAAAGTTGGAGATCTATTGCGTTCGATTTTACGCGACAAAGTGGAAGAGGTATCTGCACCAATGTAAATTGGTGTTCGATCAAGATATCGGAAAAAAAAACTTTTGTTTCGTTTGTCTTAAGAAATTGTGTTGATTTTGAAAGGCGAAAGAAATTTCAACCAAGGAGGAGACAAATTATGATGGTTTTGGAAGAAGACTGAAGAAACTATGAGATGGTTTTGAAAGAATACTGAAGAGACTGCAACCGACGAAGAAAAAGAAGAAAACCGTCTACTACTTCCTCCGTCTGAAATCGGTGAGTTTTTAGACTTTTTCTCGTGTTTTGAGTAGGTTGTAGAAAAGCATGGTTGATATAGAAGGGCCCATGAGGCATGGGCGCTCAGCCCA
>Ga0058701_10001547_pt1 | contig 16504 bp, 8 predicted proteins | sample AgamicOrMae_FD_97039 | JGI IMG/M metagenome (GOLD analysis project Ga0058701, IMG submission 97039) | Agave microbial communities from Guanajuato, Mexico - Or.Ma.e | ecosystem: Host-associated > Plants > Phyllosphere > Phylloplane/Leaf | place: Guanajuato, Mexico | collected 2012-06-04
GTAAATTTCAGAGGTCGAATAATTCAAACTCCTAACATAAGGAGTTTAAACTAAAACTTATAATTTTAGAGGTGGAACTCTTGGACCCTGATTCAATTAATTCTGAGGATTAACGAAATACAACCACTCAGGTTAGGTTGGATCACGTGCCTAACGCCTGCATTCATCATCGTTCTGCTCAGCTGTCGCCAATCCAGTCGCTTACTCATCACCGACAGTAACGGCAACACGAAGAAAGACAGAGGTTAGGTTAAGCTAGGTTGGGTTTTGTGCCTTCCTCACTCCACTCAACTTCGCAGTTAAAGGTATGGTAAATTTCACTTCACGGCGTTTAAAACTACCTTGAGGTCTTATCTCGATCGCTTATTGCTACCTCCTCAGCCAATGAGCGGAAGGAAAATTGGCGCTAGGCGGTTGGCGCACCTGGACTCGTGCGGGATGCGCCTTCTTAGCGCCTTTCGACTTCTCGTGACTCTCAATACACTCTAGTCACGTTTTACACTCCGATGCTCCAGCTCTGTCACACTGCTCAAGATAAGACCGCGCATAATGACTGACCCCGATGCAAACGCTCGGACTATAAAACACATCTGCTTTGCCTGCCCAGCGGGAGACGGTACAGTACTCGAAGAAACTGCATTTTATACCGATACGCAGAAGCACATTTTATGCTACTCAATACCTCTGATATTTCATTCGTCTCCAGCAAAGAGGACTGCGCAAATTCTACTGTGAATTTTAAAGATACACTGTAAAACCAACACATCCGTTTCACGGAGTTCTATACCTGTTTTAGGTGTGGATTTGAAACGGGAATAGTATACGTTTATTGGTTCTTTTTCAAGATAGACCTGTGTTCAGCCTTACCATTTAAAAGGTCTCGGCGAGAGCTTTCCATTGATGTGGCTGAACATAGGTCTACCTTGAAAAATGAAGGAGTAGTGCGTATTTTGGTTATTTTTCGAGGTAGGCCTACGTTCAGCCATATCATTCAAAAGGCCTCGGCGAGAGCTTTCTATTGATGTGGCTGAACATAGGTCTACCTTGAAAAATGAAGGAGTACTGCGTATTTTGGCTATTTTTCGAGATAGGCCAATGTTCAGCCATATCATTCAAAAGGCCTCGGCGAGAGCTCTCCATTGATGTGGCTGAACATAGGTCTATTTTTAAAAATAAGGGGGTAAGGAGTATTTCGATTATTTTTCAAAGTGGACCAATGTTTAGCCACATCATTTAAAAGGTCTCAGCGAGAGCTTTCCATTGATGCGGCTGAACATAGGTCTATCTTGAAAAATAACCAAACTACGTACTACCCCCGTTTTAGTTATACGAAACATGTGCATGTGCACAACTCTTAGAACTAGTGTTTTGTTTTTCCTGAGTAGTATTCATGTCTAGTCTTCTACCTACAGGTGTTGGATAGCGTCTCTTTTCGTTAAAAAATGTCTTCCACTTGATCACAGGGTAAAGTGTTGAGCACATCACCCACCTACAACGCAGTATAATAGCGGTGAAGGAATGTTCCCAGAGTGCAGCACAACAAGGAGATCAATGTACGAACAGCCCGGCGAACCCAACCCAACCCAGCGGATGTGAACAAATGAAAGAAAAGTTGACCGGAGACAGGCGGGCAGGCAAGGCGAGTCAAATCCCGTGCGATGCGAAGCAAGCGAACACAGACGAGTCTGCCGCCCGTAATTACATGTACAGAACGCACGGCGATGCTCCCCGAAAAGTCGAGTCACTGAAACGTATCCAGGCACCGGATATAACCACTAAACCATTACAGGACAGGGCTGGGAGCGAGAAACCGCTGAAATTCAAACCTCTCGTCGCTCGCTCATCGAAGATCTGAACCGAGAGGGGCTCCCTTTTCTGTTGCTTCTCAAGAGAACCCCACAAGGTGACCCTAGAACCCACTTTCTTCAGCAACGATAAGGTATCTCCATCTTTGATACACTCTTAAATTTTAATGGCCGCATTCCTTCCTCTTATAAAGTAACTACATATCTCTGTCCTTACTATTTTCTGCTCTGGATTGTAAGCCTCGCATAGATATACTAGGCCGTTTGTTAAAATAACTACACGCCGAAACAAGTAAGCAATTGAAATCCGCTTTAAGAGTGAAATTTCACTCCTAAATTGTGAAAAGGGAGCCACTGATTTGATAATAGTGGATAACTTTTGACTATTTAGGAATAAATTTTTACTCCTTAAGCAATTCTCCCCAATGAATTTTTCAGCGTGTTTGTTTTTTCTAAGGGATTAGAAAGGAGTATATTTGAATTGATCACACATCTATTTTACTTACATATTTATCATATGAGTGAATTGTTGCCTATATTTTTAGACATGTCTATACGACTTTCACGTATGTCATTTCTGTACAACGGAATATTTTTTTCATTGGAAATTAACGCGAACATCTACAAAAGTTCTTCCGTTAAAAAGGAATTCCACAAGTTGTTTTTTAAAACATAATTTCATTAGAAAATCTGATCAAAAACTTCCATATACACAAATTGCTTTTTTTAATCGATACAATTTCAAAAAAAAAGGTCTGATAAAAAAAAAATCATCACTTCTAGATAGTGGCGCTCTCAATTTATCCAAAGTCTTGTCCAAGATTTGATCATGAAAGGTTACAAAACTAATGTTACACTTTGTAATGTCATTTCGAACATGTTTTTCTCGAACAATCAGGTATTCTTCTGCAAAGCCTGGTAACCATTCTATCTTCTAGCAGGCAACTAAGAGCCCGTTCTGCAACTCTGCCTGCAAAAACGACTCCTGCAATAACCTTTCTTGTGCGAAGGCAGTGTCCTTCTCGGTGAACACACTGCCTTGTAGATGCAGGGCACATCTCGTTCTAAGTTTGGAAAAAGAGTGGATGCGTAAAGGCGTTGCCCTTACTGGGCCGGCAGTTGGAGGGAGAGGGACGACTTGCTCGATTGTTTCGTAGGCAATTAAAGGTGGCGTTACGGGTGACAACGCCTGCGAGGAACCAAGATAACAAAACTTGGTACTTGCCGAAAAGTACCGTTTCGACGAAGAAAAGAATTGAATGATTTCCCTTAATGGTGATTACAAGTGACGGCTAAGTGGACTCGACAGGTCTTATTTTACGCCTGACAACTACTAGGAGGCAGCCAAATAGCGCCTAACATCTGTTGATACGTCACTATAATTAGCGAAAGAAGATTCTGTAGTAGGAAACGGAACACACAGATTAGAAACAACATGGAGGTCCTATGTAGGAAGCCGTATAAACCTATTTTGGGTAATGCTACAAGTTACACAGCAAAAAAAAATCCCATTTTAGGTAGACCCATACCTGTTTTGGGTATGAACGTAAAACAGTTAAAGCGCGTAATTTAGTTATTTTCAAAGACAAATTAATGGTCATATTAACCCATAACAGTCATATTAACAAAGTATTTAGAGTGAAATTCAGCCTAAGAGAATCTAAAAGGATTTTTTTCCATTAAAATACGCAATTTTTAGCATTGAAAAATGCCTAAATAATTACATTTCAGATATCCAGAGGGGTGATATTTTTTAAAATTGTGACAATACTCAACTGAAAAGATCCTCTATTTTTTTTTTCTGTTGCCGAACGGCATCGCTGGGCGGTAGTGGGTTAGCCGTGAGCCCTCGGCGAGACCTTTTCGTTGATATGGTTGTTCAAAAGTTTATCTTTACAAATAACGTAATTACGCTCTTCTGTCCCGTTTCACCTGCATTCCCTAAATGGGTATAGGAACTTCCCAAAACAAGAAATATTTTTTACTGTGTGAGGAAGGTTTCTTTAGGTTAGGTTGCCGTGTACATCGTATCATAGTCACCCCACTCGTCTTGGTGATGAAAGATATAAAAATGATGGTCGATTCCACATTTAAAGTTTCCTGAGTCCGAAAGGGCTGTTTCGGGGTGTATAACGACCAACAAATCAGCTGATGTAAACTCATGTAGGGCAAGCAGGCTTCTTATCAAATAGAGACGCGGAGCGCAACTCTGTTTTCTGTGTGAGTTGATGAAAGTACAAAGGACGAAGCTAGAACTTTACCTCTTTTCGACGAATTGAAGTATTTTCACTCATCGGAAGAGTTCCTTTTGTAACCCGGAGGGAATTTGCAGGACCTAAGGATAAAGAGTAAAGTTGTTGAGGGGAAATCCTGGGGGCCGATTTTCCTTGAATAGGACCTCCGGCAAGGACCCGGGGCGAGGAAGGCGGACCCCTGCCGACGAGCGTCCGGTAGGATACCAAAAAAAGTCGCCCACGTGCGAAACCAAGTTAATTCGTACCAATACTTTCACAGTTCGTTTGCTTTCAACGACGCTGAATCATATTGAAATTAGCAGTTTTCTACACAATTAACTTTTGCTTTAACCTTAAAACGTCTCTTAAAATTTCACATGTTTTTGTTTAAAAACACAAAATTATTCAATTTTGTGGCATATACAAAGCTCCCTGCTGAATCGGTACAATGTACTTGTTACGATTTTTTTCTTAAAAGCGTTGAAATCTACCCGAAAACTCATAGTTGTAATGCCTTTGCAATTTCTTTTTTTCAGCACTTTTTTTTGTATTTTTTAAATAGTTGATCATCGCGTGGCAAGTGACTTGAAATAACACGGGAAAAAATGTTACGATGAATGCTTCTGGTATTGTTGTAAGTGATAACAGCATCATTCGGTGATAACAGCAACTTTTTTCCCCAGGATGGCACAAATTTTGATTTTGAAAATACAGTGAAATTTACATAAAAAAATTGTTCCCATCGTAAATCCGATCGAAATTTCGATCAGTAACTTAAATTTTCTTTTTAAATCCCAGATTTTGATCAAAAATGGACAGTTCCGATCGGAAATCGACCGTTTCGATCGGGAATTTTAATCGGGTTCAATGGGGATTTTGGGCTGGGAATCAATTTTGAAGTGACACATAAGTCATTGAATGGCTATTACAGGATGACTTCCAACAACCTAAGGTCGTATTGGACACTAAAGTCGCATAGGAAAATGCCACAATGTAGTAATATTAACACACAATCAGTAATTCTGCTCGGGTTGGATGTTCAAGATCAGAAGATAAAAATAGGTACACGCGAGCGGCTCCAGTGTATGAAATGTAAATAAGGACTATCTGCTGGTCCCACGAGATCTCATCTTCAGCCAACGCAGCATCCGCGATCGATGCCCAGTTTACCTGTATCTCTACATGATTCGCTAAACATTGGCTTTTATCACATTGACAGTAGCTTGTGTCATTATGACAACTCGAGGAGCGGCGCATTTGAAGCATTCGCCGGGGTATTATCATAACTAACCTCATTACAATATTAAGTGTGCATGTGCCCTTGGGTAGAGCCAGCAGCTCCAGGAGTATTGTCTAGTCTGTAACAGTTTACACTATTTGATTCTATCCGCATTACTCGCTCATGTTGACATTCAAACATACAGGACTCTTAATTAAAAAGGCCCGTATGTCATTCGAGATTTCACCTTGAGATAAAATCAAATATCCTAATCACAGGACGCTTCCGCAAAGAGGTTAAATTTTATAAACAGGGGGTATTTGCACCTTTGTTACAGTTTTGTTGAGTGAGTGAATGAGATCAAAAAGTGGCGTAAATTCTACGTTACATTTAAGCAACACCTTAGGAGCATCAGGCTTGTTAGTGACAGTCAAGCGGAGCGGTAGCAAGGAGTTGCATGTCACATGACCTAACCTAACCCTGGATAACCTAACCAGCGCACCCGAACGTCGCGTATTCCTCACTATGACGTAAGGAAATATGAAACCACGAGATAGAATACAGTAAAAAATTCAACATTTAAAAATGGTTTCCATGGGGTTATTTGTGCAAAACGTACAATAGCCAAGGAAACTCTCGCAGCCTACTCTCACTGCCTCTTCACAAGGTGAAGTTTTGTATAACCACCTTCTTTTCTGTCCATAAATGCTCGATAAGAAAAGAATTAGGCTAAAAATCAAAGTAAAATTACTTCATATTACTCATGTTTTTAAAAGATTTTGTGAAAATTCCGAACTTTTTTTTAATCCGTGAACAAGTTTTTTCAGTCTGCCTAGTTTAAAAGCGATCAAAGCTATAAATTTCAAATTGGTTTCTTTGATAGCGGACGTTCATTTTATGAAAAGGCTTTCGAAAAACAGGAAGCAGTACTTTTTAAACCCAAGTACTCTGTACGACCGAGAAACGTTGATGGAAGCTTTTAGTTTGGGTCGGGTTAAATAAGGTTAGCTTAAGGTCAGGTAGGTACAGGAATAACAGGGACTTTCCTAAAAGTGTTTAAAACAATTCGAAACTTTTCTGGTCTCAACAAGTTTGCTTTACCAATTACTTTGTACAGCGAAAACGATTGTGTTGTAAGTCTAATTATTTTCCATAAATGAAACAACAGGCCTTGTACAGTGTCCCGAGTTCCGGCAGATGGGGTTGTGCTTGGGAACAGGTTCAATACTCATACTTTCCTTGTTTGCGAGAAAAGATTTGCTTGTGCTCCGATCTCCGATTTTGCCATTACACCCATGAGATCGAAGAGTGCCCCGGAACGGTAAGTAACCAAATCTCCTTCAGGTACCATCAATATCAATACTGTACAAACCTGAGCGGGAGCAAGCGAGCCGCCAGTCACAGCTATACTACCGTCAATAATTAAGATTACAATTCCGTGTCGGGCTGTGTTAGCCTCTGGGCTTCCGCCTAAATGAAGAAATCCGCGCACAACGAAGTTAATTAATTATATCTCATAAGCTTTGAAAGGCTAGGCCTACTTTTATCAAAACATAAATAGCAGAGTTTTTTAATTATTACTTTTTTTCTGTGGGTGAAAACGTCAAAAAAGTAACACCCTAAATTTAATGTTCGTGGCTGACAATTGAGTCGTTACGATTTCATTATGTTCATGAGAGATTGAACCCGGGTGGAAGGCAATAGATCGAAATTGCAAACGTTCAAAACCCAAGGCTGTGGATTGTGAGAAGCTATACCTTTTTCGGGCCGCAATGAGCTATTATTTCCTCTTAAATGATATCAGATTTTTTTTCTCTCAGCCAAAAGGGGTACTTCCAATTTAACCCCTAACACCCCAAAGTATTTGGAGTGAAATTTAGGTCAAGAGAAATTGGAAGGATTCCTTCCCACTAAAGTAGACAATTTTAAGCTTTGGAAAATGCCTTAATTATTAAATCTCATGTTTTTAGAGGAGTGATATTTTTTAAAGTGTGGCAATACTGAACTAAAAAGACTCTCTAAAATACTTTTTCTGTTCACGAGCGGCATCGCTGGGCGGTAGTGGGTTCAAAGAAGATAAAACTTGCATAAGACTATTAAAACTGCAGGGGAAAAATACGTTTAATAAGATTCTTAGATACTGAAAAGTGAAATTAAAATACACGATAGGCTTGAATACTTCTGGAATATTTTTTATAAACTCAATTAACACGGGATGATAGAAAGTATTCGAATTTTTGGCAGTGAAACGAGTTTGTTTGGTTCTTTTATTTTTTACGGATAAATTAGCAGAACACGTGTGTGTGTTGGTCGGTGAGCGAGCAGTCGGGGCGGGCTAGCTTGGCGTTCCACGGCAGGGCTTCAGCCAGTTCCCCTTTTCTCCCGCAACAGGTGCCGTCCGAGGCGGTGCAGCGCACATCTCCCTTTCAAAAACGCAAAATCTCGGTCACTTGCTTTTGCCATCACTGGATATTTTAATTAAAGTTTGCATTTTCTACCTCTTGAGTTGCACGCTCGAGAACCTAAGTCAACTTCGAATCGGGTAAATTTTAGTTTTAAGAATTTTTTGTTGGTGATGCTAATGCATTTAATACAGATCTCGTGCTCGGTCATTTCAACGGTATTGCCAACATAAAATTCTAGAAACAAAAAGTCACTTGATTTGAGTGCGACAACAATGATCTCCACCGTATAGGACCTTCCATCACTGTGGCGACGATAGGTGAAGTCACTTTGCTTTTCATGCAGAGCGGATTGACAGACGAGCGAGGCATGTGCTCTAAGTTAACCTAGCTGTCGACAAGCCTTATGCTGCAGACTTCTCAGAGATATGAAACACAGTAAAAACTTTTCCGGTTTTATGTCGTCTTCTACCTGTTTTCGGTTATTGTCTTAAACCTATTTTAGATATGAAAGTAAAACACGATCCCTCCAATGAAAAACTGATCAAGTGAAAGGGCATGGTTCAAAAATCAATCACGTGAAAGAGTACTTTTCAAAAAACGATCAACTGCAATGTATAGGAATAGCAATTGGTCTTCTTTTTTTTTTCAAATGAACGCTTTTATTTGATCCATTTTTGGAACACGCATGCGTACCTGATCAATTCTTTATTGGAGGGATCAAACAGAGGAAGTGTGTGATTTAGTCATTTTAAAAGATATCCTTAACAACAACCATATCGATAGAGAGCTCTCGACGAGACCTTTCATTGATACGGTTGTTGATATACGTTTATCTTTAAAAATAACATAATCACGATCTTCTCCTGTTTTACCTTCATACCCAAAACAGTTACGGGACTACCTAAAACAGAGGTTATTGCCGAAGTGAAGAGGTTAGGGTACGTCAGTTAACTGCCTAAAGCCCCGCTCCAATCAGCCAACGAATCATAAAACACGAGGCGGAATATACAAACTTCACGAGTTTACAGTGTAGCTTTGAGTACCTACAGAAACCATGCGCATTCCCATCGGATGAGCTTAAGCTAAAAAGCGGGTAATGAAGACAAAAGGTATCAATTAGGCTGAGGGACACAGTCGGTGCGGCACGGCGTATGCGATCCGAACGTGGTCTCTCCTGGGCGGCAGCAGCGGGGCAGCAGCGGACCACGCGTCCGTCGCCCGTCCCGTCGCGTTGACGGGACGGGCGACCGGCGCGGCGGGCGACCGGCGGGCGACCGGCGGGCGACCGGCGGGCGACCAGCGAGGCGCGAACGAGAAGGACGTCGTCGCAGCGGCGACGTGACAACGGCCAAAAAGGATGGGATTACTTTACAAGCGCCAAGCGATTCCAATTTCGACATCGGCGATCTCACAAGGCATGCACATCAGGGCTCTGACACGAGGCTTTGTGGGAAACATGGACCTATAACATGAAAAAGATGGACCAGAGAGCAACATTCCTTGGCACATTTTCGATCATATAGTTTCAAAGTGACGCGAGACGTACGAAAAAAGACAAGCCCCCATTATTTTTTTTTCTTGTCAGACGTGGTTTAACCTAACCAAAAGGAGGATTTAAAATCAGAATCACCATGCCCGTGTACTTAAATCGATAATGGTACATGTTCCCGAACGCAAGGCTGAGGTTTTAATATGTTAGTAAACTTCTGAAAGAAATTTAAAGAACATCGAATCAATTTCTTCAGGGAGTCAAATCAAAACGATTACCAAAAATATATTTACCAACGGTCATAGCGCATGCAGAACTATTCTATTCCCCGATGGATCTGACAAACGCAGAATGTTAACACCTAAAATTGTTCCACGACTGGACACCCAAACTCAACTGTTGTGAACGCAGGAGCATGTAACGGCACGGATATGTCGAGACACGTCACACGAACCCACCGAGGTTCAAACGTCTGAAACTTAGACTCCAGCCAATGAGGACTCCAGGTTCCAATCAAACGAGACTTCAGATTCCGATTGAAAGGAATACTAGACTTCAATCAAAGACAACTCTAGACTCCGATCAACTGGTACTTCAGATTGCGTTCAAAAAGGATTCTAGACTCGGATCAAAGAGGACTTCAGATTCCGATCTAAGGGAATCAAGACTCCGATCCATGGGGACTTCGGTCTCCGATCACACGAGATTCTAGACTCCGATCAAACGGGATTCTAGACTCTGATCAAAGAGGACTTCAGATTCCGATCTAAAGGAACTCAAGACTCCGATCCATGGGGACTTCAGAATCAGATCAAACGGGACTCTAGACTCTGATCAACGAGGACTTCCGATTCCGATCTAACGGAACTCAAGACTCCGATCCATGGGGACTGCAGAATCAGATCAAACGGGACTCCAGACTCTGATCAACATTAAGGACGTAAGATTCCGATCTAACGGAACTCAAGCCTCCAATCCATGGGGACTTCAGAATCAGATCAAACGGGATTCTAGACTCCAATTTATCGGAAACCGAAGTTGACGGTCAGCTGGAGATCTGACCTCCAACCCCAGTTAGCCGAAATTCGATCACATTTAAAAATGCAAATAAGGGAATATGAGTTGACTATAGGCGATCAACGATCGTTCTATTTTGTATAGCGAGCATATTTCACGGCAGGCTTGCGGCGCGGGGGAGTGCCGTGCTTCGGCGTGCAAAGAAAGAGCTAGCGGTTTCGCTTATCATACAACGTTGGCACGGAAATAGAGCGACATTCTGAATCACCGCTGCCGTTTACGCCTGCATCCCACTTTCCCCAACCCTCTTTCTCCAACCCTTTCCTGGAAATAGGATCTCTCCCTTTGGGCCCGGGGGTTTCATCTCCACTCGCTGGAACGGGTTATTTTGCGTTTTTATTGATATTTTCGGTCGGAGGGGGGGATTGTTTCCTTTCGAATCGACTTTTTTTCTGGTGAGTGAAGTGACATGGCCGGGTCAATGTAACAACTAGGACAGAAACCTTTCCAGCTTAAATTGAGCTTATTTATCGAGTAAGCAGGACGACTAAATTGAGAAGAAAGGACTAATAGCAAATGGTCCGCCTCAACACCATTTTATCTCCATCCCCAGGTAATAGTGACTTTGTAGTTATTCAGACTTGGAGGAAAACAATTTAACATTATTGTAAAATGAATGGTTTTACAAAAGTGCTAAAATCGCATCTAAATAAGCAATAAGCGCCAGGAGCTTTTGGAAATTGAACAAAGAAACACTTATTTCATAGAGTCATTAAAGAAAAACTGATAAAGAAAACCATCCTCAAATTCTCCAATTGACAAAATGAAACCTTTTTGTTAAACTTGATAAAATTACTTACTTGATTCAAACTTACTGCTTCATACACAACTATCTCAGCATATGATGCCACCTAAATAGACTTTGCTTCAATGCCATCACTCCAGTTTTACGTACTTTTTTTACATTCTTCTTTTTCCTTACCAAAAAATACTGCAATAATGAAGCATATTTTGGGCACACTAATCGTAACACATCAACTTCTTCGCCAATTCACGTAAAACCGCAATGAAAACTTTGCAAAAAAATGATATTTTGTCCAATATGTCACCTTGAAGGGCCTTGGCGAAATTCATAGTTTTACACTGACCAAACAATACAAGTCTGTATGTTTATTTTGCCAAGGTGAAACATAAATCAAGGAATATGTCATGACGAACTCTATAAGAGCGTCTTGGCTAAAGTTGCGTCAGACCTCCCCCCTCTTTCCCCCCTAACCCCGTTTTCCCAGGGGAGGGGCACGTCACGCGGGGTTCCATTCACCCTTCGCGTGATGTAACTCCAAGGTAGGCCGATGGCGAAGGCAGCCGAAGGCGGTCGGAGGCGGTTGGAGGCGGCCGGGCGAATCCGTTTGACAGAGCTTTCGGAGTTGCAAGTATTTGTGCCAAGTGGGGCAAAAACTTTAGTTTTGGGGCGTTTACCATATTTCCGAAGACCACAATTAATCATAATAGTCAAACATCTTGCTAGGGGAGGCACCGACATGTTCGCTGTGACAATTTTATTGGGAGATTTGTGGGGGATTGGGACATCGGTATAAATCCTTTCTTGGGAACAGGAAAACAAAACAGACAAAAAAAGGAAGTTTTTGACAGTGCCCTCCTTAAATCACCCTCAGACGTTTCGAAAATTTAACGCCGAGATTTTGGCAGTGAACACAAATATTTCATACAGAGGCTTGTAATATTCCACGGATTTATAATTTAGGTTGCTTTAAATACTTCCAGGTTTTATATTCATTTTTGGTAAGAAAATAGGTGGCTCTTTAAGGGTGGGTAAAATTGATTTTTGACGTAAAAACCTGATAAGCAACAGTTTAGCTAAGTTCTATTTTCGTTAATTTATCTAGAAACATTGTAGAGCCTCGTACGTTCTGTATTAACAGATTTAGATGTTTTTTTTTCATGTTTACAGATTTTTGGGAGGTAACAGACGAAAATACTGACCACAAGTTTGAAGAGCATAGGTATATTTTCAATATTTTTGTGCAACGAGCAAATGAAGTCGTTCAGGAAAATTTCTTGTCATTTAAGTCACTTTGACTTTTAGGGATTACTTCCACCTTCTACTTTTAGTCCAATGACTTATTTTTCGACTTGTTTTAAGCCTCCCTCACCTCTTTTACAATCCATAATTGGTTTAAAATGTATATATATATATATATGCGTACAAAGAGTCTATTCGAAACAATGTGGCATCAAGTTGTGGACACAAAATTTCTCATAAATAGACAACACTTTTTTCTTAAGGAGTAAACCACTTTCGCGCTAAATAGACAAAGCACAGTCGACGGAAGAGCCCGTGGCTATTCCGGTACCAACATCCTATTTCCAGCCAGAAAAAATGTAAATTAATAATTTAATCAAGAGCGATGAATCTAAAATGAACCGGCAGTCATTGTTTATTACCATTTTAAAAGTACTCACTCAAATCGCACCTACAGGTAAACAGCGATAAACAAAAGAAAAATGACCACTTACGCTAAATCCGAGAATCAACACCAACATCTGCATCTAACTGGGCTACTTAGTATGCTCTTTAGCGCATTAATACTTAAAAATATGCATCCTGGCTGCGTACGCGTAGTCCGAGAAAAATCTCTTTATTATGCTTATTATCTTTGCTTTAAGTTAGACTACTGTACCGTAAACTTGCGAGATTCGTTCCTTTAACAACCAGCAAATATTAAATAATAACTCATTGTCAGTTTAGCGTGGCTTGATTCGTGGATAAATTTTACTACTTTACGACCACATTACGCTCGGGAATTTATTCTAATTGTCTCTTTGAGGCAGTTCCGAAAATTAAACAAATATTAATCCTCGAAATACAAATAAATGTGGTGATTAAAATACAGTCCATATATTTTAATTACCGGAGAAATCAGCGGACTCTAGAAATCACTTCCCAAGCGCTGAGTAGTACATAGGCAACTTGATATACATTCGTGTTGTGCAGGTTGTCTACCCCCACATAACACAATAAGCTCGCCTTTTGGATTCCATTTTATTGGATGCTCTAGTGTTACGAGGTTTTGGTGAGCCTTCGTCGAGTTCATACTTTTGGCATGGGAATGGGCGATACATACGAACATGATTATCTGTATGTATGGAGATTTGAACTTACCTTTAGCAGAATCAACCATCAAAAGCATAGTAAGAAACGATGTCTTCTCGCTCTGCTGATTACCGACCAAGCAAAGAGCAATACCTGAAAAAAACGCATCATCAGTAAATTCTAAAACAAAAACAACAAATTTTTAAGAGAACAACTTTCAATGCTTCAGGTTATTGATCATAACGATTCAAGGTCAAAGAAAAATCATCAGTTTTCTGGAAAAAAAAACTGAAAAAAAACTGAAAAAATAATCAATTTTCAATAGTTTTGCCTAAATATGTCTTGTTCCGACGCTTTTTAATGCGCGTGCAAGCTTGCAATGTGGAATAAATAAATAAAATAGTTCGGTTGATTGATACTATACCCTCCACGGTTGATTTGAAAGGCTGTGGTTTCCATCTTTCGTATTTCACGTTCGTTGCTAAGGTGAAAGACTCTAACCTAACCTACAGTAACCTAACTGTATGTCCCTTTTCCTTGACCGGAACAGGGAGCCACCGCGAAGTAAGTGGTACACGGCTTGCCTGACAACAGAGCCGAGCGGAACAGCAGCAAAGCGAATAACAAGGCACCTGACCTACTTTAACATTGCTGAAACAAGGTCAACCTTAAAAAAAGGGTGAACGAGGTTTTTCATTGAAAATTCGACCTTGAACAACAGAAGAATACAGCGGTGACAAATTCCACCTTTGAAAATATACCTCTTCTGTACTCAAGCGATTACCGACAGCGATTTCATAACAGAATATGAGGATTTGCCTGAAACGAGATTGTTCAACCAGTATGAATATGAGGTCATGTCCCGACAGTTTTTCGAAGGTATTAGTTTTAAGAACATATTTTTTTTAATGTGAAGGAAAATCTCGTTATGCTTATGAGGTGATTTTGCTTTACAAAGACTGGGTGTGGTTAGAAAGAAATAATTCGCATGCTCCCAGATAACCTCGTAGGTACTTTTTCAAAAGAAAGGCAACGAATTTGTTTGTTGGAAAAATAGGAACACTTGTGTGCAAGTAACATCCACTCGTGTTTAAAAGGCTGGAAGACCTGCAAATTTGGCGACGCGGAGTCAGAAGCCCTATGAGGCTTTTCCCCGTACAAGAGGCGAGAAACCTTTGCAAAAAAGCGTATGCGTCCCGTCCCCGTCTCTGCAGCAAGCTCAAGGCAATCGCTGCTGTTATGACCGAAATCACTGTCAAAGAATACCGCGCGCTACACTGTGCAAAAAAAATCCCAAAAACTTGTCTCAAACTTCTGGATAATATCTTTTAAACCGATTTAGGACCAAGGAAAGATAAACATGACTATTGTTATCGTTTTTATGAGTTTCCTAACGAAAGGAAAAAAAATGAATAAATAAAATTAACTGAGAATTTGCGATTAAATTTACAGTAGATTCCAATCTCAAGTTAGGGTTTTCTAAACGCAAACTATTTAGTTGAGCTGAATTCGAAGGCAGAAGGAATACGCTCGTTCAACGCAAATGACATTACTTGTGTCAAATCATCTGTCACGCCTGGATAAATTCGTTTGGCCAAGCCTAAACTTGCGTTCCGTTGGGTCGCTACGAGAACGACAAGGGTGATGAGTTCAACATTTAACGAACTTCGTTTTAAGGGGCTGTAAAACCGGGATGCGTCCGATTCACCCAATTTGTAGCTCGAGCGGCTACGTTGCACAGCACCGCCCGCGAATCGCTGGAGACGCCATTTTCTTCTGCACCAAAATCACGGCAAAAATTCATGTCGCCTAAAAGCCAATGTCCACGTTTACCAAGTATTTTCACAGATCATACTGTAAATGGAATCGTTGTCATGGCAAGGACACTGCTGTCCAAAGTCAACGTACATATATTTGCAATAATTACAGAAAAATTCGTGCACGACAAGTTCCCAAACAAAAAAAAACATGACGCGTCTTTAAAAATCATTACGAGATTGGAATCTAGATTTGACCTCCAACTCAGTTGAATTGTCTTAAGTATCATTGAGATTATAGGGCTACAAAACCATTTCCCCGCACTGAAGGGTATTACATTTCAAGAAAAAGTGTCTTTAGTCCACTGTATGGACAAACGGCATTTTCCAAACTCAAGGTAGGTACTTACTGTTAGGTGCGAACCAGGCGGACAAACTCTGACTCATTCCATATTTAGAGGGATGTAAAAATGGACGAATTCTCTATCGTACATGCCGATCGGGAGCGAAATTTTTTCATGAATACATTTTAAGTGATAAATATGAAGGTGAACCCATTCGTTTTCACGTTCCTCATTGGGAAAGTGCCATCGTGAATAAAATCAATTTTTTCTTTGATTTTTCTTTTTTCTTTATGCAAGGTTCTCGGGCTTGATGTAACGTTCAAATAACAAAACAGCATTTACATTTGCCGAAGAAGCTTTTGGGCAGAATACCATTGCCGCTAAGAAAAGTACGCACTTGAGTGATCTAGACTGTAAAGTATTCCGTTACAAAAATACCAAGTACCCGCGGAAGGTGAGAGGTACTAACGAAGTGCTACTGTGTTAACTGCCAAGGCAGGTATGCTTTATTACGCGTTTAGTCCGGTCCCCGCACGTGCCGATTTTTAACGAATCGAATTCATACATACCAATTAGGGTACCCGTGTGGTACCTAGGTATTATTATGATCACGATACGAAGATGGAAGCTGACACTACCGTATAGCGGTAGATCTCCCCGAATGATGCACGCCTGCTTTGAAAACTAAGATACAAGTATCGATCGATATTGAATGGTTTAATTTTTTGGGGGAAAGAATGTTTTTTAAAACTTCATTAAGATAATCGATACGGTTTAAACCACATTCGCAAAAGCAGTTCATCATCAATTAGTCTCATTTAAAAAATATTTAGATCATAAAAGACATGCACTCTAAACTTGTCCGACATCTGTGCGCTATTTGTTGATAAAATGGCTGACCAGAACCCCGTATATTTGAAAAACGCAAGAATAAAAGGAAAGCTACCTCAAAAAAAATATCATATTGATATTGCACATTTTATGTTTTTTTTCCCAAACTGATATTGCAAATTCTCATTCCTAAAGCAAAAGTGAATATGGAAATAAGCTAAGAATTAATAAATGGAAGATTTCTTCCTTTGTTTTGCCTGAAAAGTAATTTAAGTCCATATTTTGACA
>Ga0058701_10001548_pt1 | contig 16497 bp, 14 predicted proteins | sample AgamicOrMae_FD_97039 | JGI IMG/M metagenome (GOLD analysis project Ga0058701, IMG submission 97039) | Agave microbial communities from Guanajuato, Mexico - Or.Ma.e | ecosystem: Host-associated > Plants > Phyllosphere > Phylloplane/Leaf | place: Guanajuato, Mexico | collected 2012-06-04
GGTATGCCGCAAGAGGCTTGCTTATGATATAGGTTGGGCTAGGTTGGATGCCTTTTGCCTCGTTCCGCTATCTCTCCGCTCGGCTTGACGACGGAGGGTAGCACCAAATTTAAACCGAAAGGTAGAAAATGCTACCTTAAAAAATTACAGTGCACGGGGACGTAGAAAATTCAATCCTCAAATTTACAATGTGGTACCATTCTTGCCCGTGAAAAATTGCGAGTTCTAGAGGCCAACTGCACGGTTTTGGCATTAAAAAGATAATCGATTGTCAGATTGGCAGCACGGAAAAAAATAGCAGTGGTAGCTAATGCGGTAACTATGATATAGAAGGTACAATGAATTTTAGCAGCCGTTGCTAACTTTTGAGCAGCCATTGCTAACGTTAGCCGTAGCTTCTAATAAGCTAGCAAGGGCTACGAATTGAGCAACTTTGTCTGCAGCCATTGCAAAATGTTACCAGCCAATGCTATTTTAGCAGCTACATCTAGCAATGACTGCTAAAATTTAGCGATGTCTGCTAAAACTATTCATGCTAATTCAATAAACGCGTTACCTGCGACTGGAAACTATTTTTTCCCGTGAAATTGTGAAGTTGACAATTTAAAAAATTGTAGGTATTCAGACATTTTAATTGTCAATATTATAATCGATTTTTTGCGTGCACTGACGCAAAACTATCTTTCGAGAAGCGCAAGAAATGTTCACAGAGGTAAAAATTAAAACTGCTGATCTAGAAAAATAAGACTTTCGGGACCCCAGAGCTATTTAGAATCGCCCATAAATTAAGAGGCCTCCTTCCCATTAATTAGGGGCTGGGCATAAATAACGTTATCGCGCGCGAAGAGGGGCGATCCAACGACGTTGAGGAAATACCGTGCCGTAGTTTTCGGCCCAGCGTGTATTTAAACGGAAATTTATAAGGCGACTAACGGTCGCCTATTGTATCCTCATGCAGTGATAAAACTGTTTCGTTTTTAATTACCTATTCTAGCTAGTTTTCTATGTACTTGGAACTTGGTTACTACGAACTTGGTACCGCCACTTAATCCTTATCACGCACGGGAAAAAAATAGCAGCGGCAGCTAACGCGTTAATTGATATAGCAGATGATTTTAGAAGCTGCTAACTTTTTAGCGGTCATTGCGAACGTTAGATGTATCTGCTAACATGCTAGCAATGGCTGCTAAACAGACAAATTTGCTTAATTTGTAGCTCTTGCTAACTTATTAGTAGCTATACAGCTAACGTTAGCGATGGCTGCTTAAAAGTTAGCGACGGCTGCTAAAATTAGTAGCGCCTGCTATATCAATTAACGCGTTTGCTGCCGCTTCTACTTTTTCCCGTGTGTGACTAGAACGATTATTTCTCCTATACCAAGAAAAATGATCGTATTTCAAGAAAATATATCTTCGATTCAAGCAATTTTTCATTGTTTTAAGACAAACATTTTTGAACCAAGAAGAGAATGTTCTAGTCACGTGTTTTTAACAATGTTTTTTCTTGATGTCAGAATAGGTTTGTTGGGGTGCAGCAAGAAAGGCTCGGATATCACCTACTGATTGAAAAAGTATATGGATCCGTGTTTTGTGCGGACCTAATATCCTGCGTTCGGAACAGAGTAAAACTGGTTTCACTTGCACGTACTTTGGTTTATGCTCGAGATGGGCCTAGAGGCCATGGTATCAAAGGACAGTGCCAAGAGAGAGATCCGCATTGTTGAGGCAAGCAGTGATAGGTTCATCCCAAACCAAAGTACGTTGTTTTCCATTACCTACATACCTTAAAAAAATTAAAAAAAACTTGAAAGGCGAATTTTTTTCCACTTGCGTTCCACCTTTCGTTACTGGGTCAAGTGAGGTCAAACACAAAATGTGTCGGTATTTATAAAACCACGCGCATGATTCGCAGATAATGGAGCAAATAATAAATTTTCAAAATACACAGTTTAATACGGTTCTCATGTCGACCTCCACAACACCTACAAAGAGATTCCAAACTACGACGGCTTACATTGTTAGTTGTGGTTCTTCGTACGAAAATTATACGTTTACATCTGGAAAAAACGGCCGTTTTGGGTCCATTTACGTCATTTGGCGTTACGAGTTAAGGACATTCCAGCGCAATGGGCTAAAATTAGACAAGGACTTTATATTTTCAGGATTAGTTCAAAATGTGTATGTCTATCGAATGGCAAAGTCTAAGAAAATTTGACCGTTCCGTTTTTACGCAATTAGATTCTAAAGTTGGGAAAAAATGCATGGGCTCTTATGGCAGCTCCGAAAAATGGCACTAAAACTGTTGAATTATGATTGATAGCGTCTGATTGAGATTAGATGAGGATCCAAAAAAACTGTTTCCAGTGGAAATTGGAGTTTCAGAAACAATTTAGAAAAGTTTGTCGACAATGCACCGTTTCGTTATTTTTAAAAAACTTTAAAAACAGCCGCATTTTGTAGAAAAGTCAGTCAAATTAGCAACTTCATTATTTTTTTAAGGTAAGAAATAAATTTTTACTGAGGTGAAAATAAAATGCGAAGAACAGCTTGTGTAAATACTTGTCGAAAGCGATAATTTTCTCAATTCTCAGATTTTTAACACGCGTTTTGAATTTTTCGATAAACTTGACTAGTCGGAAGCGCTGGAATATCCTTAATAACGTTCCCTCAGAAACGCAGGAATTTATTGCGATTCAAACATACGAATACGGCCACATTATCTTAATAAATAATGGGCATTCGATAGCGCCAAAAACCACAAGCGCCGACGCCGCAAGCGCCAAACGGGAAAAGTCGCAAACGCCAAAAATCGTATAGATTAGGTTAGGTCAAGTTAAGTTAAGTCAGGTTAGGCTAAGTTAGATTAGGTTAAGTTAGGTTAGGTCAGTATTGCGGTTAAGACCTTTGGCGTTTGCGACTTTCCTCGTTTGGCGGTTTGGCGCTTGCGGCGATGGCGCATGTGGTTTTTGGCGCCTATGACAGCTACCCATAAATAATAATAATAATAAAGACAAATAATAAGAAAAGAGTAAATAAAATAGGTTTCGGTAAGTCATGAATCTGTTACTGGGTAACGGTACACGCAGCTAATTGGTTACTTTTCCAGACCTATCAAAAGCCACATCAAACGGAAAAGGCTCCGCAAAGGCTTAAAAAATAATAAATAATAAAAATTAAAAAACGCGTTATTTACCGAATCTCCGCTTTCTCAAACCCAACAGTCTTGCGCGGTCTGACATATTTTGTTACAACAACAAAATGTTTGGTTCTATCAACAAAATGTTTGGTTGCTGCGGCAAAATTTTTGGTTGCAGCAACAAAAAATTTATTTGTTGTCCCTAATTTTGTTGCCGTAACAAAACCATTTTTTTCCGTGAGGCGACCAAAGCGGGTAATCGGTAGGTCTATACACATTTCGTGACGTCAAAACGGAATTAAACCGTTCCGTTAATTAGCAGCCCCGTCTCAGCTGGGACACCAATGCTGTCCCAAATGAGACCATACGATGAGCTCACGAGGATGTCCTGTCTCACTTAAAAACGGCTGCGAAACATTTAGATCGCCTAGCTTTTATAAACTGTTAAAATTAAAACATCGCTTTTTTAAAAACACTATTAAAAGTCGGAAAAAGGTCGAAAGTGATCGTGTTTTATACCCGCTCGAGATCATGTTCAAAATTCTTAACCCCTGAATTACGGGGTTTGCTGTTTCGTTCGATGGAATGCCTTAGACGTCTATCGGACAGCTCAAGTCAATCTCTTTACTAAATAATTAGAAATACAACCACCCCTGCCTTTTTAAAAATGACACTGTTAAAAAATTTTACAATCCCGGATCTGGAATAAATATTCAATACCGGATTGTAAATTTACTATCATTTCCTTTAGTAATTTCATTAAACGGGAGTTGAAATTAATGTTATTTTGAAAATCGCTTTGGAAAATTCAACTTCCGTTTAGTAAAATTACTAAACGGAAAGGAAAGTATATTTACAATCCGGAAATGAATATTTATTCCAGATCCGGGATTGTAAAATTCCATTTTTTTTAACAGTGGAAGATTAAGAGGGGGGAGCGCACCGGTGAAAAATATAAAATAAAACTAAATCAAGTAAAATAAATAAAATAAAACAAAATCAAGTAAAATAAAATAAATAAAATAAAACAAAAAAAGTAAGATTAAGAGGGGGCGCACTGCTACGTCGACGTTAAAATAAAACACAAAAATAAAAAAAAGAATCTAAAAAAAAATTGGCCATATAGAAAATGTTGACTATCCTGCGTCGGAACTGGAATCGATAAATCACGGTTCTCACTCTGTAAACTTTGAATTGCACAGAAAATTTCGGCCACTCTTTTGACTTCATATCGTAAGTTGAAAAAAAAAAGATGCACTGAGCTTGTCGACGAGTTTAATTATTGTTATTGTCGACATTTATCTCCGCCCTTTTTCCCGGAACTTTACCCGAGTTGCGGCAAAACCAATCCACGTCTTTAAAAAATGGATGCACTGTACGCCATAACAAACATTTTTTTCTTGGGAATTTCACGTTTGAAAATTACAGGTATTCCTCCGATAAAATCCATTTTAGATGAGCAGCAAACGAGAATTATTCGCGTTTGAAATTCGTTTCCGTGGTTCAATAATCCACTCACTGTAAACGGGACAGATTTTCCCCCACAAACGGGCATTTGAGCATTCTTTTAGTTTTTCATTTTGTGGCGGCCTGTCAACAAAAATAATTATGCATTAAAAAAAATGAATTAAAAAAAGGAATTTGTGAAGATTTTAGGGTATTTTTTTTAACCGCCCGCGGATCGGGCCCGACGCGCCGCGCCTAGACTATTTAACGTAGCTCAATAAAATGAGTTTAAAGACTCAACATGTCATTTGAAAGGATTTCTGAAACTAATAAAAATTTTGGCTAATAATGATGACACTCCCCTATATTGTAACCTCTGTCTTGAAAAGTCAATGGTATCAACTGGCTATTTTTCTTTTTTGTGTGGTTTTTGTACACGTAACCAGCAAAGATAATAAAAGTAAGGCAGTAAGCTTTAAGATTTTTTAATGCTTAGATACAGGCAGAAAATAAGTGATGAAATTTTTAGGTAAGTACGCAAGTTGTATTCAAAGTGCTACAGGTCCAAGAGAGGGAGTTGCTCATAGCTTACACAGCTATTGCAACACATGTAAACATAGAGAAAATACAGAACTAAGCATGAGTTATTGAAATCTGTTAGACCAAAACAGATAGATGGAAAGTTCTTGATCCTACACAATTTTCCTGCTAAACTTTTTTTTTTAAAGTGAAGTAATTTTAAGCTTGGTGCAGATGACCAAGGGTAAGTGAGAGATAGGCCCTCAAATAACTACCCACCACTCCCAGCACCTGACAGTCAATTGTCAAAGAAACCAAAGTTGGGCCAATCTACAGAGAGCTTGCATGATAGAAACGCTCATTGACACTTGGGTTAGGTACTGAAAAGGGTTCAATGTCATAACAAAGCAACAAGTGTCCAGGTCAGAGATTTTTTCTTGATCACAGATTCAGCCAAACCCACTCTTTAACGCTCTCTCGTAAAAGTAACAATCAAAAGTACTGTCTGGGACAGGTAACCTGAGAGGGCGACGTCGTTAAGGCTACGGAAAAATCTGAAGGGATTGACGATTTTGACAACTACTGATATTGGGCCGTGAGAATAGGTTCCAAACATTGGATGACATCAAAATGAAGGCGCGATATTCCTAAACAACATAATACAGCTGGCAGGTTAGGGTGACAGGATGAAAACAAGCAGAAAAGAGGTAGGGCTAGCTGACATGAACGCTGCTTTACAAGGCTGTTCGTCCTATAGGGCAGCTTCGTGTCATAACGGTAACAATAAGACGTGATGCACTTACCTCGTCCCATTTCATAAACTTGTCCCCTTCTTGCAAACTGAGGGGAATCAGGTCCGAGGTCTTCTGCTGCGCTGTAGAACCCACGGACTTGGCCATTGCGAAAGGTTCAACGCCTGCCCTGGGGCGGACGTGCTACCGTTCTTGCGCTATTAACACACCCGATGATCTAGAGCATAATTACGACGATCCATACGAGGCATTCCGCATCTCTCGAAGCCCAATACAGTCTGCGCTGCAATCTGCAGCACGGACTTCTCCCGCTCGTGTAAGCAGTAGACGTTTAGGCCTACGATGTCCAAAACCCCTTCTTGCGGTTTGACTTGGAAACAAACACATCTTGACTCACTTTGAAACAACAGAGAACATAAAACGACGTAGTCTCACTACTTCCACAAATGACTTTTCTCGACAAGGTTTCGAACAATAAACAATTAACGCGTTTTTCGCGATTTTTTCTCCAAAAACATCTGTGGCATACCTCTTTTCTTCGACCAATCACAGTATGCGGAAGTCCTAGTACTTGACCAGACAAGTAACTTTTTAATTGAATTTTTCACAAGGCATGTTTGTATCAAACAAGATCATGAAAAGATTTTAAAAATAATTTTTGTATTTTGGAGGACATTAAGTATGTTGCAATATTTTTGGATTAAATAAGCATTGATGGTTTAGTAGTTGTGTTTACCACTGTGTCGGTTCGTTAGGGCACCGTTAGGGCGGAAGTCGAATAGACGCAGAGCGCGCGAACTTTTGAAATCACACAGCGACGCAATCCCCACCCTGAAAAAGACTGCGTGTTTGCTTCAGCGTGATGTACTGTCGAATACAATAATTTTATATCCTTGAATCAATTATCGAAGCTAAAATTTGCAGGTAATTCGTTCCTGCTCGAAACGAAAAATCAAGCCTGGAACTCATATCTGACTAGACATGACGGCGCAAACGTCTCACGCATAATGGTGCTGAGAAGTCCGCGTTTTTTATAAGGATACTTCATATTTTTACCAAGATGCCAAGATGACAAAGAAAAAAGAAAAGTCAAGCAAGAATAGCTTTGAAAAAGAAAATGTAATTTATGTCTTTTTACGTTCACAATACTTTGTTCCTTTAGACCTGAAGCTTTCAACTTTTCCCGTCCATACCTCAGACCTACGAGAAATTACTCGACCATGTTCGTTGTCAGTCATCTGTGAGGTACCGGTGGACAGTAGAAATCTGATTTGTTGTTGGGTAACCTTTAATGTAACTTTAAATCTTTACTGGAATTGAGAGAGGATGATTGCTTTTTGCGGAGGAAGCGTGGGATTGAGGAAACTTTGGTACCGTACGAATTAAATGATATCACTCAAATAAAGGCACATGCTAATTAAAATGATATTGTATTTCTTTAAGCCATTCATCATAGTTCAGCATCAACAATAAGTTTACGGTGTTGAGGCATAATTAAAAATTATCTTTGGTCAAATGGTACATTGTTGAAAAAAGACCACTGCAAGATGCACAAATACCGGTAAGAACACAGCACTTCATGCCAAGTACAAACTTCTGTGTAAAAAGTTACCGAGGTAGAAAAAAACGAAACTTAAAAAAATGCGAATGCTGTTTTATTAACCAACAAGCTTCTTCAGCGACAAATATTAAGTCGTTTTATTACGTATGCAATCCTAAAAACATGTTAATGACATCTCCGGAAATCACTCATTGGTGTAATTTACGTCGCTTTTCCAGGCAGTAAAAAGATAAGGAAAACGACGCGCGAATATTAATCGAGTTACTGAAATTAACGACATTATTTGGCACGAGCTCAGCAACCATTCTGGACGTTTAGCTCTGGTTTGGTCCACACGAGCAGAAAACTTTGCGTAGACAGTCTTTGGATTTCTAGAGAGATACAGCATACCCGTTCCAGAACACGTGTCGATCAGTTCTCAAAAAAGAATAAAAATGCTGCATGAAAGATAAGTCCTTACTGTCGTATCTTTCAATCTATGTTAGCAAATAACATCTGCATTTCTGTTAATATTTCAGTCGAGATTCAAACTAGATCTCTTGCCAGTTTGTCGAGACTCGTTTACTGAAATGTGTTTCCTCTGCTTACGATTTGATTAAGGATACTAACAATCATTTCAATCAGGTGTCAACCAGGTATAATAACGAATTTCCTGCTGGAGATCCAGTAATTAAAATTCAATATTTACAGATTCAACAAAGAAGTTATGATGGATTTTCGCAAGAGGAACTGTCGATACTTCCGGCTCTCTCTGCAATATGGTCCTACGGAACGTCAAAACGCGTACATCCACTGAAAAAGCCTTTAATCTCAAAGTGTGCAGCAAAAAGTTTGTCTTGACTACCTCTATGGAAATAAACAACGCTCGTAAGTACTCTACGATTCGATTCCGAACTTTGACTTTGAACGAACGATTCATAAGTACAATTCATGTCACAGCTCTAGACTGTTCAAATTTGAAGCAGAAGCTGATGGGAGATCAACGTTGCTGGGTGGGATAAAAGTTCCCAACGGTTTGACGGCAGCCTGAAACAGACGACAATCGTACTCAGCATCAACAAAATCGATCAGTCTTTGGATGATAAATTACAGAGAGCCAAAAGAAAACCTCCTGATTTTTCTATGTAAAAAGAACTGTTTTCGTCGGAATTTTTGAGATGGAAAGTCATGATGTGATCACTTTTTAAAAAATGACTCCGGCGGAAAAAAGAGTTATTAGAGCAGTTTACTATGATCTTTTTTACAGTTTAATAAGACAGGGTTAAGCAAAGTTCCTCCAGCTCACTTAAGTTTCTTGCTACGGATATGGTTTGCTTTCAATGAACCTAGCTTTATTTCGCTTACGTTCGCAATACATCTAGATTAAGTAGACATAGGTATGTATAACGCTAACTTAATTTCATCCAAATTCGTAACAGCCCAGAAATAAAAAAAAAATAATAAAAAAAAACTTTCTGAGTAAATTTTGTCTGAATTCCTAACAGCCCAGATTTGAACAAGAAAAGAAAAGAATCTTAAATGAGGAAAAGAAATTTTCTGATTTCTGCCACACTCTTTTAAAAAAAAAAAAGGAATTCTTCGATATTTCACTGTGTATTATGCGACAGACCTGCAAGAAATGATAGCTGCGTCGCGAATAAAGATAGGAATTAAACCCTACAAATGGCAATCGAAGGCGTATGTATTCAGCTTCCATTAACATAGCACACTTTGAAAAAGTCCGGCCAAACATGAGATCGATTCAGAGTTGTGGCGCATTCGCCAAAACGAACTTTAACAATTTTCCTAGGTTTACCAGGACCAAAAAAAATATTGACCAGGATACTATTGGCAGCAAGCCGTTGAAGAAGAAACAGCAACAAAATTAGATTTTAGTATATGACGTGATTATTTAAAGCCTACAAGATTGTTGTAAAACAATTGTCACTTAATTTTGACTTTTTGTTGAAAAAAATAAAAAAAAAGTATGAAAAATAAATTGATGAAAGACCACAATGGCAAAATCAGCGTTCAAACGAAAAAATCGATTTTTCCAGGGAAAAAAGTCAAATTCCCTGATTTTTCCACGTTTTTCAGGTTTTCCAGGTACGCTACTGTACTTGGACTGTATCGAACACCGATTTGGCGGCAGCGTACCAGTTTGCCGATATGTTCCGAACCATCACTTACATTGCGTTCTTTCAGTTTCAGCATTGCCTCTTTGAGCTTATTCAAGATTGCCCAATTGGGAGAGTTCGCCGAGGCCCGACTTTGCAAAGTAGTGATCTCTTGCTCTTCCTGTTTCTTTTCTCGGAGAGTTTTCACTGATCGGTTACCGTATAGCCTCAAAAGTGAACCCCAACTCGTGATGTGAGGGTGCATGGCCTGTCAAAAGAAATGAACCAACTTTTAGTAGCTGGAAAGGTTTTGTAGTAATCAGATAATCAGCAACTTGCACATGATCGTGCAATTAGCTTTTCTTGCGGTCGCAAGACAAGTTACGGACACACTCGTTACTACACACGTTCAATTCTGATTTTTTTAATTTATTTTTTTCCTCTTGTTTCCCACCCTGTTTCTTTACATTCCTTCTCAAAACGTGATGAGGGTCGACGAAATACAATCGCCTACCTTGGGTTATAATCGGTTAGGTACCTTGTAACTCGCTTTGCAATCGCTAAGCCTAATGCCGCTTACTTCTCACCATGGGGCCCTACTTACATGTTCTCACCGACAGGCTATTGCGAAGGAGGAACCTCATCACGTTTAGCAACCGTTAAGTAGAGGCCTGGACATACTCGAGAGGAGGCATTGGGCAGCCATTTTGTTTCGTATGGGACCATCAAAGGCATTGTAGCTTACGGGGAAACTTTGGAAACAAGATGGTGGCGCCCATGGTTTTGCACCCTCAATGCCTCCTCTCTAGAATATCCAGGCCTCTACCGTTTGGTTATGTTTACTGACGTTAGGTCTACGATGATTAGGTATACGAACGTTAGGATAACTGTTAAGGCAAATACCTTGTCCTCCGAATCACCCAGCTTCGAAAGGGTAACCACAAGAGCTAAAAAAAGGAATCCTAAAAATGTGTGCTTTAGTTTCTCTTGCCTCACCTGTAAAATGGCTTGGGAAGCGCGTTGCTTTCCCTCCCGTTTATTTTTACAAATTACTGTGGCGGTATGATTCCTGACAGACATCGTAAACTCATTCTTCTGGTGTCGAAGCATCTTTACTTCGCATGTGATGTCCATATCTCCCATCCCAAAGTTTCTGAAAACCAATTGTAATTAATTAAACAACATTCTCAGGACGCTAGATGTTTATTTTCCTTCTTTTGAAGGTGAATTTTTCAGAGTTCCGTAAAATGAAGATAACGTTCCTTCTATGGGAAATATTTGCGAGATGTACACTAAATTTCGCCCGCTGTCTGCTAGGCTGCGTCTATACACGTACAGGGCCTCGAGAAGTTACGGAATTTTACTCCGGGACAATCCCATCCTACCTTTTTCCAGGTCTGCCGTAAGAAATCGGTCTCATCACAGATATAATTTATATAGAATTTCAAGAATTCGATCCTCTTTTCGTTGCGTAAAATACAGTTCAAAACACATTTCCAAGTGATAACAATTACCAATGAGCTAGGCTAAGGAAATACCCAAATGAAGAAAAGTAGTGAGGACCAAAATCGACGCCCGTTGTATTCCGAAAAATTCCCTTTAATAAGGGAGAATATCGTAAAATGGATTTTCGAATGCGATACCTAGACCCAACCTGCGGTATAATTTTCAAAGTACTAAAAATAATGTAATAAGGTAATGTAAAAATATGTAAGGGTAAAAATCATGTAATAGGTACCTGCATAGGCACTGCCTGAGGGACCGCTAAATATTTAAAAAAAGTCAGAAAAAATTCTTTACAAAAACATGTTTTTTTCTTTCTTTAAAAAATCGTTGATACCTTTTAAGGCACGTCAGCAGAATCGTGTAGGGCGACGGCTCTGTAGTCTTGGCGCAAAACTCGTGAACTCTCGGATCCTGAATCTTGATATCGTCAAAAAACTGGAGACAAAAGCACAAGGAATTTGAGTAATGCTGTAAAAGCACGGACCGGATGCTCCGTCTGAGTATCACTGACTTACGGAGAGATCCGTATGCTGATTCCTAGATAAGCCCGCACTTCCTTTGTGGCCGTCCTCCTCCATTTTCTCGCGCATCTCTGGAATTAGCACTTCTAAAGTGGCTCTAGCCGCTTCGGATTTCGCTTGTCGTTTACTGGTCCCAACTCCTGTTCCATACTTCATTTTGTTTATAGAAACAGTCGCAGAATAAGGTGTAGCAGGGTTTTCTGTAAATCACGACAGACAGTTTAGACCTCCTGGTTCCCTTGACGTGGGTACATAAAAGGTAAATGAATAAAAAAGAAATATTTAAGAAAATTGGGGGTTTTAAAGACAAAACATGTTACAGGTTTTACCTAAATCTTTAAATTCGTAGACTGGTTGCGTCTTTAGGGCGTGCTGAACACATTCGTGAAGGATGCATACATAGCTTTTTCCGCTCGGGTTCATAATCCATTCCTTTTTGATTCGATTCCCGGTAGAATCCTCTCCCGCTGAAATGAAAGTTGAGAAGTGAATAGGGCGTGGTTGGAGTCCTGAAGGGTAGAGAGGCGCAAATGGTGACCGCTGCCATGGGGGCCGCCATGAAAGGCCTATGTATTTCTTACGGGAAAAAGGGGCTCAACATGGCGGCCAAGGATTCCATTTGCGCCTCTCTGCTTTTTGGGGCTCTAGGGGTGGGAAAACTGTGGAATCTCAAACCCTGACTTTGGCGCCATCTAGCGGCGGAAGCCTAAACAGCCGGCCCTCTTCATGCTGCAGGGCCGTCGGTTCGGGCTGCTACCGCTAGATGGCACCTTGGTCACAGTTTGGGATTCCTCCGATCCTCATACATGTAATACTGATTGCATTTTTCCTCATATTTTAAAATATTAACCTGGTTCTAAGATCGGGAAAGTGATGAGTTTTGTTCCTTCGGGTAAGGACGGCCGTTGTAGCTGCCTTTCCTTCTTCTTGACCTTTGCGAACCGTCGACGCTCCGACCACGTCCTGCAAATCAACATCAGCAATGCATCAAAGAAGTAGAGTGCAAATATTACGTACTCCGCGATTGGCACAGCCTTTTTCATTCAAGACATCCGGTATACAACGCTTACTTGAAACGCATCACGTCGATGGTGCGATACCTAAACAGCCTTTGGCAATATTCTCGCAGTTCAATATGGTTAATACTTTGAGTTTCTTGATTTTCTTGGGCCGTTTCAATCCGTGCTTTAGGAAGAGCAGGCGCCCCAGCTGGCACTGGACACGATCCTGGATAAAGTTCAATCAAAAGTTACACATAAACAACGCGCTTAGCAATACCAACATCACATATCATCCATCGCTGTGAATACCGTACCATGGTATTCCTACACCCGTAAAGATCTACACGACGAAAAGCACTCATGTTGCACAAATCTGCACTTCCTGTCGAGCCGCTATTTTGTATCAGGCAGGGCCATGAACTGGGCGTTTTTAACGGTCCGGCCACGCCACCATGATCTCGTGGCCGGACCGCTAAAAACGATTCACAGTCCGTGTTTCAGATTTCTAAATTTCCTTTCAACTCGAGTACTAACGCGCACAAAAGTAGCATATCTGCCGGTTCGGCAGGTAGGTAACAATAAAATCGGGGTAGATGGGGTGGGTGGCAAAGCGCAATATAAGGACGTTCTTTTTTCCGTACCCACCCTCACCCCACTATTCCAAACGCCCAACCGATGCTGTCAATCTGTCGTAGCGGACATGTTTATGACCCGCGATAGTACAGTACATAATCTTCACAGAAATTGAAACGATTTCATTGGAATGTAGACTACACTGCTAAGCGAAGTTGGAAGATTTAGACTTCTTTTCGCCGCGTAGGAAGATTCCTACCTGACATCGAATCTTTGAGTCGTTCGATCAACTCATTTCGTGCAGCCCCATCTCCTTGCCCAGGACACGGAAGTCCGTTGCTTTCTGTTTTCGGCTGGCCTTCATTCGTCTCAGATTCCTTGTCATTACTTTCTCCTGCCCGCGATGTTGCTTCAGAGTCCATCGCTTCGTCGTTCGTGACCGTCTCAGGTTCATCAGCTGCCTTCTCGCTTTCATTGGCGTTTTCTTTATCATCGTTATCCACGCCATCCGTTCTATCCTCGTCGCCCGTCCTCGCTCTCTTCCTCGGCGGCTCCGAGTCAGCTTCTTTTTCTCCGTCTCCTTGACTGGGACTTGCAGCTTTCTCCCTCGCCGCTTCTTCTTTCGCGGCTTTTTCTTTGTCTAAGGCCTTTCGGTACTGGAGACAAGGTATGGCACTCAGCGGGACCCGATGTTTCTGGAAATAAGACAAGACGATAAGGCTTGCCCAAAACACGTCGTTTTACAGGGTGCTTCTTCAACCACCTATTGTGTTCCTCCCCCTTTAACTGTTCATAAAACAATGAGGGTAAATGACATAAAACCACGTAGGTTAGTTAACCCACTACCGCCCAGTGATGCCGTTCGGAAACAGATAAAATTATTTTAGAGGATCTTTTCAGTTTAGTATTTTTACAACTCAAAAAATATCGCTACCCTGGAAACCTGAATTTTAATTATTTAGGGATTTTCCAAAGCTTAAAATTGCGTATTTCAATGGAAAAAAATCCTTTCAATTTCTTTTAAGCTACATTTCACTCCAAATACTTTGAGCTGTTATTGGTTAAACTGGCTAGGTGCCTTGTGTCTTGCTTCACAATCGCTCCGCTCCCGCTAAAAGGGATTCCGCTTTATTCTCGACGGCGGATTGCTGCCGACGAAAACAGATCGAAGCCTTGGTGGCCGATACACTAAGCTAATTAGGGTTAGGCTTACTGGCGTGTGACTTGCTCCTCTCGGTGACAAAAGGGGAAATTAAATAGGAAAAAAATTTAAAGCAAATTTACTTGGTAAAAGAAAAGAGCTGTCGAAGCGATAGTCGATCTTACGCCTTCGCTTGGGTGTGGCTAACATCAACCGTTCCGGTGCGCCTACCAGCTAAAATTACATTTAAAAATAATTTTTAAAATACCCTTGCACTGCCTGGCCCCAAGAAGTATGGTGGTGCTGTTGTGCAGACTCGGCTTTCTTTGTGAAGATAAATTGGAATGCCAGTGTTATGAGTTACACGAACCCATCCTTCCGGCAACACGTCAAACGGATTTGAGAAAATTTCTGAAAAAAGATAAAGAAACGGAAATGAAAACATCAACAATTTTCGGTAAGTTCAACAGGAAGAGAAACTTCTTACCATCAATAACTTGTAGTCGTCGATTGATATAAGAATTTTGCTGCATTTTTTTCGCATATTTTCCATTTGCCAGCTTCTCTCCTCTAGCCTTGTAATCTTCAGGTAGTCCTGAAATATTTGAAAACATTTAGAGGAACAAGAACATGAAGACTTCTTGATCGATGGTTCTGTCATTACCTTCCTCTAACATCATATCGACCTCTTCCAGAGGAACATCCGAGTTGTCTCCATCTTCAGAGGAGCCCTCTGACATGCTCCCTTCTTCCTCTTCATCCTCGTAGTCATCATCTTCCTCCCCCTGCTCATTTGGAGATTGGTCCGCTTCAGCTCCTTCCTCTTCGTTGGATTTTCGGTTCGCTTTTTTTGATTCAATATCGTCTAGAACGACAAATTCACGTAGGGTGTCTTCGGTGTATCCCGGTCTGTGGTAATCCGTAAGGTATTCGCTGACTCCCTCCGTAACCAGCTGTGGGATATCCCGCATGCAAGCCGCGTCGCGTAGCTTATCCGTCGACATGGCTGCGTACTTCTGTTGGACAAACTCTGATCATTGAGCATGAAGAGCTTGGCTTACATTATCTTGTCAGAAGCAGCTGGTCTCTTCACAATGTTGTTTGAAGTATTACCATTTGTTGGTTCACACAACAAACACCTCAAAAGACAAAAGCCGTAAAATTCATTTCAAGAAGGATAGAGAGGTAGTCATTTCTTCAGGAGGCTCTTAATAGATACTACGCCATCTCCTGGCAATGTCCTATTTTATGTCTGAAGGAACTGACTATGATCCTCACCACAGTCAATGAGAGCAAAGTCTAATCAATCAGTTTCATTTGTATGAAAGAATTAGACATATGCATTGACAGAGGCAAAGCAGTCAGGATGTCTCAGGATTTGGTTGAAGAGTTTGATTGTTGATAATTTGACCCACATGACAAACAAAGACTCATGTCAAAACAAAGGCCCTTTTTTGCCATGGAGTCATGGAGATGTACTTCAAGACAACTTCTTATGAGATGATGCCTTCTCATGAGGTGCAACCAGGACTCAGATATGGTTCAGGCTAAATGCGACACTTTTAATAGGCTAAATAAGGACATTAATATACACTACTTTGCAGATAGCAAAAGGCTTTGACTTTAAAACACACAAGGTGAACTAACTACTTATAACCTCAAAGAGAGAAGCAAACCAGTGGAACAAAAGAGTGTGAGGAAAATAGAAAATTACGAAGTTTGGATCGACGCTTGCGGCATGTTACTAACGTTAGGCTACACATAGCCGTTAAGTACACAACTAATTGCGAAGATAACAAAAACGCTGTTTAAAAAACCACTGAAACTGCCTTGGTGTTGACGGTGGGCAAGGAAAAATAATAAAAAAAGAGACATTTTCACTGTAAGATAGAATTAAGAGGAATATCGATAAAACCTACCAAAGCGTTTTTTCAGGAATAAACCACATTTAAAACAATATAAATCCACAATAATACCAGTAATGAAATACCGACAGGTCAATAAGCCCAAGGGTTTCTTTCTTTCGTTTTCGTTCCAGTTCCCACGAACGACACGAGGACACGAGCTCGGGCTCGGGGGATGATACCCAGAGATTATATGTTTAGAGATGCGGTACTTCAATGGAAGGCCATGACACGTTAACCCGTGGCGCCCCCTTATCGAGCGTATGAGGAACTACTAGGAGAGGGGAGGTGGTGGTGGGGAAGGGGGGATGGTTTAGCGGCGGGGGGTGACCTTGAGCCCGA
>Ga0058701_10001549_pt1 | contig 16497 bp, 8 predicted proteins | sample AgamicOrMae_FD_97039 | JGI IMG/M metagenome (GOLD analysis project Ga0058701, IMG submission 97039) | Agave microbial communities from Guanajuato, Mexico - Or.Ma.e | ecosystem: Host-associated > Plants > Phyllosphere > Phylloplane/Leaf | place: Guanajuato, Mexico | collected 2012-06-04
ATTGTACGTCTCGTCGAGATGTACAATATTGTTCACGGCACGATTACTGTATCACGTAGTGTTTGAGTGCTACAAGCCTTTTAATGGTCAAGGGGGGGTCACGACTTTTGCTCCTCACTGTACTCTCCAACTTTTTTTTCGGATTATGCGTAAACGTAGCTGTCATGGTGTAACGTATCTTTAGTACAGAAATAAATAATACAGGGCGGGGAATCCAAACCGCTGCGAAGGTTACAAAAAATGTCCTTAAACGGAAATACTTCCTGTTATAGTTGTACATACGAAATTTCGTATTCACATAAACCGATAACAACTCAGTTGTACTAATTTCGCTTTCATGTTTAATGGTAGCAGTCTTGTCATACCGCCACAAACCCAGTTTGAGATTGGACAAGATTGGGCTTGTATCGATCTCCTAAGCATGAAGTAAAGTGGTCTGTAAAACACATGTGTCTGTCTGCCTTTATATCGGTCTCCCTTTTTGAGTTTTCCAATATTTCTGTTATTTTGTAAAACAAATCTATCCTTGTGCGAAAGTTTGTTGAGGGATTTGAGATGCAAGCTTTTGAATCGATTGAAATTCATTTCATGCCTCTCTGTCCGTCAGCCTATCCAATGTCTCTCTCTCTGTCCGTTCGTCCTACCAGTTTAGTTCCATTTTTACATTTATCGACAACTTGCGTAAGTATGCTCCGATCCCAAAGACTTTCAGGCTATATTCTTTCACATAGGAAAATGTGAACTATTCGTGAAGCTGACTAGGTCACCCTTTCTTCCTGGGTTGGGTTCAATTTCACAGTCCATCCCAGCTCGTCAACGATTAGAGAAATGGACAGAAAACGCGGTTTACGTTTTTAGGATAAGGCCGAAAACCTTTTCTTTCTTAATGTACGATATTTCCAACGGCTTTTGGAAGAGTTTGAGAGAGCGAACTTTGTGTGATTGCGGATATTTAATATTTTGTGTAGATAAAATAATTTTAAAAAATGGTTGCACGAGTCTCACGAAATGTAGAAGTGCGCAGTCAACTCAGGCATTGGAAAATATGATCCATTATGACTGAAGTAAGAACCTTTTACACGCGTTGTTCGTCAAATTCTTTCAAGAAGTCCATTAGTCAGATTACTTTTTTGAATTGAATACACTTTTTTACTGTAGAATAAGATTAATGTGAATAAGAAATACTGTTAGGTGCTCAGGTGAAGCCTCCTTTCAGACTCACCCTACAATCTACTGAGTCGTGATCAACTTGGGATGCCTTCATCTCGCTTGTCCCCTATGGCAAAACAGTAAGATGCTTAAATGATTCTAAAATATATCGTTAATGACTTCTAAATGCTGAAATGGGCTTGCATTTTAGTCTTGCGCGAATTCCATTACATTGGTGCAACAACAAAACATGCTAGGCCTATGAATACACCCGATCTTATCCGAAGGTTGCTTGGGAGTACTGAATTTGCTTCTGTCAGGCCCAGTTTTAATAACAATATTTTTTCGTATATGATAATGGCGTTTTTTTATTACTAATTGCGTGAGTGCTAAAGTGGATATTAGCTAGTTGTTTTTTTGCGATGGCGTGTGTGACTGAAATCAACTAAACTTCGAATAACACATTTTATTTTTGTTCGAGGGTGCTACAATAAGTATTCCAAGTTTGTGGTTTTCAGTCGACGGTTTGTTTCTTGTGTTGACAGAATCAAGGATGGTGTAACAACCTCGGGCAAGCATGAGCTCCGGGGCGGCGCACGACGATCCCGGCGCCGCCGCCGGCTCCGGATACGACGAGACGATCCAACTCATCACCAGGTCCCCGCAGGTGATCGTCGTATCCAGCGGCGCTGGTGGGGACGCCGGGTCGCGATCCCGGCGACAGGACAGCTCGAGTAGCGATTGCCCCGGGGCCCCCCCGTCAGCGCCCCCCGCCGTCACCGTCCAGGGCACCGGGTCGGGGAAGCCGGTCCTCATGCGCCAGGACTGCACTACGTTCCTCTCCTCGGGAGGTTTGGGCCTCGGTGGCTCCGAAGAGTCGGCAACCAGCGGATGCGGGGAAGTTGTACCAGTGACCAACGGTGCCAGTGGGGGAACGGGTGCTGCGGGCGGTGCAAGTGCCTCCACTAGGTCTGTGCCTGATATAGAACTTCACTGCAGACTTCAAGCGCAGGTATGTTTCACTTAGAATCACTTACACTATAATCTATCCAAAACGCAAAGGTGCAGTTAAAGTTGCGTTCGTATCTTCTAACGTCCTTTTTCATGGAACAGACTGATGCAATAGTGTTCAGGTCTTAGCTTAAGGACACCTTTCTAAAAAGACAGGAAGTTAGAGAAAAGCAACGAAGAGACCGTAGCCTACTTTCTTATTATTACGAAGGATTGTCCACTCACGTCAATAATTCACGCGTAATGTCGAACAGAACCTCTTGACTTTCACGTTCCTTCCTCGTACTTAATGTCGGATTCGTTAACTTGCCGAGCAGCTAACACAGAGATGGCCTTGATTATGGAAAGAAAGCGGCAGTGGTGTGGATAAAATGACTCCGCGAGGAATATCCTGAAATGTCGGGATCTTAGGAAAGAAGTTATCTTTGTAGGCTGTACGCGTGCATACTGCGGCCGTGCCAACATGCCTTTTGCTATGACATTTCATTCAATAATCACTTTTCAGGGCTGAGTGCCGGGCCCCATGGCCCGTGCTTGTTAGACCCCGCCATTCGGTGAAAATTACTCTCCCTTAACATGATTCAAACGAGGTGATCAGTTTACGTAGGTGGTCGTGCCATCGAAAGAAAATGTCTTGATTAACCTCCTCGTCATTTCAGCTTATTCCTCCGATATATATTGTATCTGGGCCATCTGGGCTGATCATCTTCGAAAGCAAATTTATGCTGCGAAAGGGTTACGCTTTTATTTGAATAGGAAAAGCTATTTGTGGAGAAAGCCTTTTTGAACGATGGCTACTCTAGTGCTGACGCCATCGGAAGTAACCGTTCGGAAAGAATCCGCAGAGTAACAGATGTCAGGCGTCAGGGAACCATTTCACTGAAAACTTGCCGCAATGGTATTGCCTATGCTTAAGTTATTCCTTTAGGGAAGACCACGTTTTTATAATTCGTATCTTGAAGGTAACAGTAAAAATACAAAAATTGTTTTCTTCAATGGCCAAGGAAAAAAATGCATCAGTCTGTACGACATTAGACGCAACTTGCGATAGGGTGGTTTCTCGTAAATAATCCTTTGTCTGCTGTGTCTAAGTGTATTATATATGTATACGCACGCAGAGGAATTGAAAAGTCCCTTCAGCACATGTGAAATGTGTTCACTCATATGAAGTGCACTCGGCACAAAAACTGCTTGCAGTCAATATAATCGCCCCTTGTGCATATGCATACAATAATCTTGTAGAACTTAGCGCCTCACATTCATGCATATTTGATAACTTGACCTGTTTTCACTGACCTTAGAAGACTGTCATATCAACGGGCTCTGTGGAAACCTCCCAGTTTCACAATGGCGTCAAATCTAAACAGAAAAATAAAATTGAAAAGGGAGAACTTTGAATTTTTCGCACTAGTAGTTGTGTGTGTGTGGTACGCAGTACTACTGCGACCTTCCGTGCCGACAGGATGGGCCATGCGGTGTATCCGGCAGCATGGGGGTTGCTGGCATGCCTTGCCGACCTCGGGGGTCGGTGTCGGCCGGGTCGGGCAGCGGCTACCATCTCCTACCCCACGCTCACTCCCGCTGCCGGGGTTGCGACCATCGTTCCTACCGGCGCGAGTCGGCTGCCCTGCTCCTACCTCTGCCGCGCTCAGTTTCCCGAGAGTCTCTGCGGTACGCAGCGGCCGCCGGAGTCCACGGCCCCATCGGCGCAGGGGCAGCTCCTCCGGCCCTCCTGCTAACTGCTTCCCCCACGTCATCCCGCATCATCCGGCAGAGCTCCCAACCAGAAGCACACTGCGCTGCCCACTGTTACCATCTTCATGGAAGTGCTTCAGCATCAGGTGCTCCAACGTCTTCGCTTCGCCAGCTGCGTGAACCCGGAGAGGGCATCGCCATGATAGCTGCGGACTCTCTTCGCTACAATGGGGCCATCCGACAGTTCAAACAGGTGAGCGATTTCACTTCCTCGTGAGAGGAACATTCCTAACCCACCTTTCAGCAGTTCGAGCGACTCTTCCTCCGTCGCGGATGGACAGCCAAAGGCTCAGAACATCTGGGAAAATGTCTTCACAAGGCAATCGTCTGAATATTTCAGTTACCTTCGAACGAAGTAGAGCATCTCTCGGCTGAAACTGTGTTGGTGGGCGTCGCGTGACCTGTGAACGGTCACAGCTTGTACGCCCAATACCTTTACTTTTTATTTTCTTAATACCTCATGCCGATGCATTGTTTTCTCATTCGAAAAAAAAATCGGCCCAGCCGATGTACCGTGCGGCGTATCCCAACAGGTCAAGGACTTCAGTTGCAGTGACTGCTGTTTCCTTGATCAGCTCTACAGCAACTTGTAAAGTGTTTAAATCTCTTTTTTAATTATGGGAGCGCCTCGCCCGAAAGTAATACCCGATTCAACAGATTTTCTTCAAATGTGGGGAGTAAAAAAATATTTTCATTTCTGCAATTCTTAATGTAGACCTAAGTGTGCGTTTCCAGTTGAACTATCAACAACCAATATGGTTGTTAGATTTTAAAAAATCGAACAAAGTTCCGAAGCAAACGAATGAGCAAAGGCCTTTGAGTTTTTGTGTGATTTACTTTGTCTTCATTATTAACGAATTCATTATCACCTTGATATTGATCATTATTTAACAGGCGCGCCTTTTTATCAGGGTTAGTCTCAGGCTTAAGGCGATTCGCTTACGTATTAATTCTAGTTTTGGGTCGGATTGGATAGGGAAACCTAAATATATCACAGACAGTCCGCGTGAGTATCGTACCCTGTCATAGCGAAAAATGGGGAAGTATTGATTTACGTTCAGTACACAATTGAAGAAGAAGCAAGTCAACGAGGCACACTCAACAACTAAAATGGCTGATTCTAGAAGACACAACACACGCACATTGATTTCATTGACAGTCCGTTGCCGTTCACCAGTTTTTGGTGCTCCGCATAACACCTTGTGATCCAACGACAGGGGAGCTAAACCTTCAAAATAAATACACCATAGAAAAGGTATTCGGCTTGCCGCGATTACAATATGAAGGTAGAAAAAAACACGTTTTAGACCGATGATACAGTATTTTTTGCGTGATGTTAAAACAAACAAAAGAAGATTTTTTTAAGTGCTGGTGTATTTTTAGGAAATGAGTATAGTTGTAGTCAGAGTTGTCATTACTTTGACATACTGAGAGGCAGACGTAGCACCGCTCTAATGTACAAGTTGAGGGCTTCCCGAAAACTGTTAGTCGACTTTGTGGAGTCGTTTGACTCGTGCGGATGCCTTTGGTATCCAAACGCCTGATGCTCCCTTTTGTGTCACTAACGTGTTCACTGGGACCCAGTGACCCCTATCAAAGAGAGAACCGATATTCTCCACCACAATAAAACTCCATGATGTGACAAGGCTTGTAAATACATTTTAGCGTGTCAAATCCAGGGACCCGATTGCCTCTCTCTAAAGGTGATCCTAAGCGTCTATTTTGTCTTAACCTAAAGAAAGGATTTTCTGGTTGTGAGAGGTTCTGCATGAGAGCAAATACATAGAGGCATGCGTTGACTTTGATATCGCAGCCGGAAAACTATGCTTACTGCTGTATATTGCTATGCATTTTTAGTGTCTGATCTATGTCTTAAAACTTGTATTCAGATCTTGGCAGTCCGTAGACTCTGTAGATTGCCTCGGCACCGTCTGAAAAAGGCACACTTATTCAAGTAGCATCTTGAATTGTTGCTATCGTTCGATGAATACAGGTAGATTATAGGCGGAATGTTGCTCTAAGGTAAGGGGCTCTTCGTAGTTGGTGCCGAAGTGAGCTGTACATAAAATGTTGGCTATTGAATGTACCGTGTGGTCAAGTCCCAAATATGTCCGCTTTTCACTGTCAAAAGTCAATAGCTCCTGCTGTTTACATGTGAACCCACATCGTACGCTTATTTTATGTATACACGGAGGTACGTTAACATTCGCTAAAAAATCAACGGACTCTTTGTCAACTTACCAGAAGTCTAAAACAAATGAGATTTGCCCAGAGCTGACCTCACAGTTGAAGGAACATAGTAGAGACAAAACAGTAACAGATTAGACACTACATACAAAATGAGTATTTCGACGGTAAAACAAAATGCAACCTGAAAAGCGCTGATAGTATGATATTAAGGTGTCAAAAGGAATCATTTATGTGCTCTCTTCCCTATCGTATGAGGCATGTAGATTTACTTATTTTTAACTAAAACCAAGCGATAGGACTTGTGATTATTTAAATTAAATCTTAATTTCTTTGAAGAAATTTGCCTCAAGGAAAGTCGGTGGCCTTGTTTAAAATGTTCTTTAACGAGCATGATACTATAACCCCCTTGTACATTTCTGCATGATTTCGACAGCCAGTCATGCTGATTCAAGTGACGAAGAGCGCAAATTTGCGGAAACCAAAACTTTCTTTCGACGCATGCTTTTTCGATCTATCAATATGATTCGTTGTGAATGGTGATTTTCACCCCGGAAAAAAAATCGGCGTTTACACTGCATAATTAATGGAATCAGTACTACATAAATACCCATCCACGATCGTATACACTACAGTACATTTACTGATCTGCATCCCACCTTGATATTTGATGCATCGAGGTCAACTCACTCATTTCATGTATGTCCATAATATCCCTAGTGTTTCCATGTTATAACCACGTCAGTTTTTCCAGAAAATTCGGTGTTGTCAAGTTTGCAGAGAAACTTGTAGACACAAAATGCCCCCTTCGGTTCAAACGATATTAACTGGCAAAGAGTGTAGTATATGTGGAATGAGCATGTAAAGAAAAAGGCCACTTTCTCTGATTGTCTCGTCGCAAGTCACAATGATCGTATTACCAACTTAGGACAACCATCTCCAGATTCTTATCTTACCAAACGCGTTCATCCAAACAAGGTCGGAGTTGTTCAGACCCCCTCAAAAAAGGTCAACATCCCCACATTCTCCAGATTCTCGTGTTTTGGTGGTTCTTTCCGTAGACTTGACTGATTCTTATAGCATCTGAAAGGATGTGATTGTTAAAGTCATTGTCAATATGACTTCAAAGTCGCATGAGTAAAGAGTCCTTCTGCATGTACATTGTCTATGACGAAGGATCAATCAGAGTTCGTAAGCCATGCCATGCTGATGTTGACCAGAAACTTGACGTCACAGCGTTCTCCACCAATCACGTTCTGCTACACGAGTAGAAATACCCCGGTCCTCTTCACGGTTTTGCCGTCCATTTGTGGCTTAACACGACTGTCTTCTGACACTTTGAATTCCTGAAGCACTTTTCAAAACACTAGCGTACTGCATGAGGTTGGACATTTTTTCAAGATAGGAATCCGAAAATCTGCTTTGATTAAATCCAATAATTTGGCGGTAGGTTGTTTCGAGTGTAGCATTGTGGTTTGAAAAGAGCGCTGTGCCGCAGGAGAGTAAGGCGTTTGCACTCAACTCATTTGTTTTCCACTTTTCCCCTCCAATACTTCTTTCTAAGCCTATTCTCTGTTGAATAAATTAGTTATAGCTTTGCCAAAAATATATGCACTGGAGAAATATCCCGAAAGGGGCTTACTATGAGGTTATACCTCACAATTCATGAGTATTGGCATCTTGCTGCGATTATATTGGATCGTCATATTTTCAGAAACAGTTAAAATAAATGGCTGAAATCCCGAAAAAAGAATCTTTTCACCCTTAAAAAGTTATTTGCTTAAAACAGAATGGCAGAAATATTCTGTGAGAGCAACTATTCGTTGCTTCAACCATGAGAATTCTTCCAAGTTTTTTTCCTTGATTTTTAGGTATGAATTGTTTCATATCTCATATACTATCACTGTAAATAAAAAAGAGTTCAAAAATTATTTTTTTCTTCGTGAAATATTTTTGTTAGAGGCACTTCTGCCTTTCTGTTGGTATTTTGTATACCCATATTACATTACCAAAGCGCATGATAGGAGTGCAGGTCAGACACTAAGTCATACGCCGTACTCTCCAGAAGCCACTTGGCCCATTGGTTCTTCTGTCCTTGTCTGTCGCCTCGGCCACTATAGCAGCTGTCTTGTCTTGTTTGCCTGTGTTGATTATGTGGTTCCTTCTCAGGGCATCCTCCTGTGTCCCCAAGGGTTGGGGCCTCAGGGACGTCGCTGTAAACTTCGTCGAGCATTTACTGATGCAACTTCAGACAGCATCACCTACACGAAAACGGTGGGATTACTTATTCAGATGCACAAGCTGACCCCACCTTGCCTCACCCAGCCCCTACCGCCTGGCAATGTCCTATGTCTTCCTGACTTACAGCCACAGATACCATCAACATTTCGAGAGAAACGGGAAACAAGCAACTCCCCTTCTCCGTCGTCAGGAGCTTTAGTGGCGATTCTTAGCGCCTCTCCTTTTTGTTTTTCCCACACCTAACTACAGGTAAACTGCTGCAGACTTGACCTCGAGATAGGTCTGACATCGTTCCCTTTTCCGCAATATTCGATTGTTTAGATGAGCAGTCACAAGGGGTAGTTCAGGCTCTGTGCTTTCTTACTCTATCGTCTTGCTGACAAATGATACAGAAGGGTGCTAAGTTTAAAATTCAGATAGTAGAACTCGCGCTTTGTTGTGTCGTGTTATTGAGAAGGTATCTAGCAGTGAGATAGTGGTATAGCGTGCTTAGGGGAACACCATCTAGCAATCAATCATCCGTAAGTGGCAAAACACCTTTGAAGGTTTATATCAGCGGTTAGGTTGTTTGAGAAACGTTTTACTGGTGAGCAAAGTGCTCGTGACGCCGGAAAGGTATTGCTTTTAAATTACCGTACTTTACTGCGCACATAACTAACCTGGTTGTGACTGGGTCGTTCAAAATAGGTAGTACTCCACAAACTCTTCCAGAGAGTACGTCCTTCTGATGTAGTGTGGATAAGTAGAGCGTGTACACTTAGGTCACCCTTTTTATACCTCTCGTGTCTCTTATTATAACCTCTCGTTAGACTTTGGGTATTATTGAAATTCTACATAGGTAAGGCAAGATTAACATGTCAGAATTCCGTGATGCGCTTCTGTCCATACCCAGCTGTCGCTAATCCAGATGTCACTTCATATCAGTGGTAGGCAGTAGCATCCTGAATTAAGGGGCATGCCGATTACCAATTATATGCTGTTAGGTATCCTTTGGGTCGTTCCACAACCGGTTCGCCGCTATGCGAGGGAAGTGAAATAGAAAACATCTTTTAAATTTCAAGTGTAGAGAGTCGGATTATTTTCTTATTCTGAAAATCGTCCTCATTGTTTCATAAGGATGGCCTTCGCCTGGTTCTGTCTCTGTCGTGATTCCTTGACCTACTCCTGGATATCCTCGGCTGGTTCTACTCTGAAACGTAGTATTCAATCACGTTCTTTTCTGCACTTAAAAATATAAAGGAATGAGAATTCTCTTTTTTATCGAGCGCTCTTGTCACGCACGAGGTAGGAAGTCAACATTTGGCTCTCTTTCAATAAAAGTGATGAATAATAGTCTATACACATGAAGACGCACCTACAGCATAAAAATCCAAGCTATAGCTTTCGGTAGCACTTATCCGTAAGCGCCAGAAAGATGATTGTTCTGCTCTTTTAAGAGAAAATGTTGCTGAAGTCGGAAGAAATGTCCAAGATCCGACTCATGTGCAGATTGAGGCATTTTTTTCGTTCGTATGATGTCATTGAGGTAGAATTTCATAAAGATTTGAGAGTGCGTTTTAATGTTATCCGGCTCTACATTCAAGAATGGATGACTAACCTGTCGCTCAAATTGGTGAATGTTCGTCGAAAGTAGAGCGTTTGACTTTAAAGAAGCACGCCAGAAGAATCGAATCAAACTGTGAATATCGATCAGTCGCGTCACCGCAACGCATCGTAACCATTTCCGTAACGTCGACTGACCAGACGTAAGGACGTGGATCGATTCTCGAAGCCAAGGGGGGATATCAGACATGTTGGTGGATTACCTGTGGCTGGAAGGAATGCATAACGTGGCTTATGCAAAACCAACACCATCCAGACTGTTACAAGCAACACGCAATGATTCAGCAACAACATGACCAGCTTTCCCAGCCCTATCACTTTGTCCCTGCCGTTGACAGGTATTATTGTGTGACCGTAGTTCTGCCTGTTGTAGAAAACTCTACCCTGCACAATCGCTTTTTACAGATTACTTGACAATATGAATTTGACACAGTCGTTGTGAGGCGATATCGAAATCAGACCCAATTAAGGAACTTTGACGTAATCTTTGTCGTACAATACAGATAGACCTTCCTTTCTTCGTCTTCCAAGTTTGTAGTTGATGCCGTGAACTATAAATATAAGTTGTTACCGTACCTTTGTATACGCTGGAGACAGTGACTGCCTTTGAACACCGGTAACTGAAGCCTCTGATTAGAGGATAGAATATAATGAAGATGGTTACAGCTATCAACTCACTTGCAGGCGGTGTTCCGTTACAAAAGGTTCACGGGTTTTGCCTTTGTTTTGATATTTCTCACGACTGAAAAGCTGATTTGATAGCAACCTTTTCTGTACTTCGGTATATTCATATATTTATTTCAATGTCATGTTACCGCAAAAAAATAAAATAAAATAACGACGAAATTGAGGAATGACCGACACCTAACAATTTTGATCTTGCAATTTCTGAAAAGAACAATAAATTTAAAAGTTACCAGATTTTGCATCAGAACTTTCGTTCTAAAATTTATTTTTAGGTATTATTATTCTTAATTTAAGAAAGAAGTAAGTAAAGTTAAAAAAGAAGTAAGGAATAGGGTCAGTTTCGATTAAAAACGCTTCTCTTTTGGGAAGATTGATATCTGAATTCATGACTAATACATAAATATTGCTTTTAAGACATTAACATAAATATCAGGGAAGTCTTTTTTCCAGTAATGATTAAAAATATCACCATATTCAAAACAGTTTTGACAATCGATTTCCAGATCGGGTCTTTTTATCTTTGAAGGAGTAACGCTGTCTTGAACGCACAAGTCTCTGATTTTGTAGCGATTGCGTTCAGTTGAAGTGAAGCTCTGCTCGAAGGGATACCTTAGGTGAAGGAAGCCAGAATACATCCAAAAAAATAAATAAAATATGATGTTAGATGGACAAGGCTCATTGGGCGCGGGGTATACCACATCATCGTATTGTCTATTCGTCTAGCTGAGGGATTTGTCCCCTATCTGTCAGGGATGGTGTGAGAAGTTTTCTTTAGGGTAGCTAAAGCGCGGTATGAGAATATATGCTCCACAGCACGTACTCTACACTATACAGCACTGATACGGTGTAGCTTCCTGAATACCCACGGAGGTGTTGTATATTTTATTTAAGAAAGGAAACCTCTTAACTATCTCGGTTTTGTGCTCATAGGTTTTACCTTCCAGTGATCGGAACGCAAGTAAAATGGCTGTGTCCAAAAAGAGTAAGGATGGAAAAAGTAGAGCCGCTGTGAACTGCCACCCGATCTACTTTGCTGTAGTATCTACAACACTCGTGGTTTCAGAAAGTTCAACCGATTTCTTAGCTTGCTTTAACTCATACGTTTTAATGTAGCCATGTTTTTTCAAGGTTTTCGTTGCAAACTTTAGTTTAGAGCTGTGTTACTAGGGGGAAAGTTAAGTCTGCAGGGAAGACGTTGCTCATCCAGGCGTCGTATTTACTGTACACACTAACTGCTCGTGTAATTGCACTGTAATCAAACTACTCCAGGTCGCACTCAACCCGTAAGCACCCTGACCTACCTAGTGAACCAACAAATTTTCACGACCTTAGTGCTCTTGGTTGGAGATTTCATGAGGGGAATATCGTTCCCTATTTTCAGGCAAGTTCAATTTTCGCTCGATGAGACAATATCCTCACTTCTATATCAGTTATCTACATGTTGCAACGTTCCTTATGACTAATTAATTATGATACCATAAGTCGAAAATGTCCCTCCCTTGGATAGAAAGACCTGTTCGGTCATGTTAGAAGTTATTTTTTTCTCTTTGCTTTTTTTTCTCCTGCTATGTTTTTAGAATTACATCACAAGGCATCAGAACCAATCGGCAAACCATGACCAGCGCATTTTTCTGCTCACAACATACCGTGTAGCCAGTTATTTACTGGACAAGTCTTTGAAGAACTCTCAAGTCCCTCAAGTTTTATATCGGTAAAGACTAAATAAGGCAACGTCCTGAATGAAATGCAGTAAAATGGGCTGGAGCACAGACCCAATCTGTTCCATACCTTGTAAATTAATACTGCTCAGAATGCATTCCAGTCGCCTTCATGCGGGTTTCGCTATAGTATATTTTCCCCACAGCATGTGGGCGTGAAAATTTGGTTGGTAACCCTGTTGACATAGATAAGTGTACCCTGGCACAAATTAGGGTGTCTTGTCATTACCTTGTACCTGTATAATGGCAACTCTTTGTCCTCTTAATGTTTGCGATTTGCAGTTGGCAACCGTGTCTAATCTTACTTTAGGGGTTTCAGCACTGATTGTTGCAAAGTAACGATTACTTTTTCATGTGTTGGAGACGTCCAGGTAAGAATAGTTTGGATTGTTTGTGCTTCTCCGTGTTTCCGCCTTTGATGTGTGCATTGAACTTTCGTAGCTTCTGGGACTAGGTAACAAGATTTTATGGCGAAACCCTATAGGTTGTTCCGCTCACAACTTGAAAATCAATTCTTCAACAGTTTTTTCTGTATTTTCTCTTATTTTGCCAACTTCTTTTAATTGCTAAAAAATATATAAAATAAGACTGAGACGTTCCCACGTGGCTTCCCGCACGTGTACGTCCCGTCCTACTCTTTATCCAGAAAGCGACAATCTAGATGACGGCCTCCACTTCACCGCTGCGATCCCAAAGTTCTGTAGGTCGAGGAGCTCTTGAACTGTACGTAAGACAGACAGTTCCTTCGCGCCGTCACTGGTCGAACTTTGGTTTTTTGGCCGATTGGTTTTTTGAAGCCGCTTCAATGTAGGTGGCAGCCGGAAAACCTTTCATAACCTGGCGCAAAACCAAAGTTTTGTCAGCGACGCCGAAGAGATCTAGTCGTTGTATTCGCCCAAAATTACCACAATCTTGCATGGTGTTAAAGAAACCTACGTCACGCTTGATTGAATCAAAGCAACGTGATCGTAATTAATCCAGCTTCTCAATAGATATGTGTTGGGAACGTGACGTCATCGAAACATTGGCTAGCTTGACAGAGGGGGCTTGGATACGTGAGGTCCTAGGTAGGTTCGTCTCTCCGCCAATGCAAACAACCCCGTCGTTAGTAGAAATCCATAAGGAAGTGCGCTGCTCATATATTGAATCAAAATTAATTATTTAAGAGGAACATTTTCTGTCTTGTTGTTTCGAGAAAGTTGCGGTTGCGAATTGTACCCTTCATCGCGAAGCTCCAGGCAGGTTAAGCTCGCTCTTTGAGCTGACGGAGAACTGTAGGTGTAGCTCATTCCCTCTTGAGGACACACGCTGAGTGGGAATGGAGGACAGTAAATTTTGTCTTCTTATCATTGAGCCCAACACGTGATATTTTAGTCGCATAAATCTACCATAAAAGCACACATACTGTGTGTGTTGCTTTATCTGATCAGCGGGAACTTGCAGGGTGGGCACAGAGAGGGACTGGAAGAGTCAAATGTTTCGCCAAGTTTAGTTTTAGCGGGTGTCAAGTTCTAATTTCCTTTTTTTCCTCGAAATTTCTGTGTATACAGTGAAGTGGGCATCAAACATACGTAGGAAGCTAAAGCTAAGCTTTATATCATATTTTGCCTTAAAGCTTAAAAAAAATGTTTCTCGGACATTGCGATCCTGTGAAGTATGGGCAGTTTCGCATAACCTGGTCTCTGAGGCGGACACAGCCATCGTCGGTGCAGCCTTCGTAGACTACTTGTTACGGAAAAGAATTGGGGTAGGTTTTTTCGGACGCAACGTAGACCCGTCGAAAAGTTAAGCAAGAGATTCTGTATGCGGGCCCATCGTAAAGTATGGGATTTTGTACATAAACAAAGGGACATCCACACGGGTCTCTGTTCAACACGGTCCCACAGCAGGTGGTAAGTGGGCCTGGAGTACTGGCGAAAGGGTTGACGTGGGAGGATGGTTCAGAAAGGTAAATCCCGGCGTCTTGTCGCATCCCCTTCCATACTTCTCGTGCGTCCTTTCTGACCCTTGTGAAGTGACCTGTTTGTATTATGGGCCGTTCCCATTAGGGATCCATTGAAGCAGGCAGGTATACCTACTGGGATGGAGATCATATTTTCATTCATGTACAATCTTGGGTTTCTGACGCTTTTTTCATAGTTAATATCTCATAGTTAATAAGCTTTAAACTTTGTACGGTAATTTCTATGTCTAATTTTGCACTTTTTATCTTTATTTATTTATGCTACAGTATCGTGGCCAATAAAAGAAAAAGATTACATAACCTCACCCACCTTCACCTAGTTTGATACCGTCTACCTCTAACAATAAGCGGCATTTTACTACGACCGACACAGCGTAGGATACAGTGGATTGAAAACAAAAAGATCGAAGCTTTCTATAGATATTTTTTAATTTGTGCTTTGCTGTTCAGTATCGACGGTCTCTTCAACAGCTGACTGTCGACCGAAAACTAAAACCATTCCAGTCTTTGCTAATGCGTCTGACCCCAAAACAATTATTTTTATTTCCTTTTTGCTGCTTTTAGGACCCCTACCGCGATAAGAGTTTCCTAAAAACAGCCAAGAGAGCCGCCAATGGTGCGATCAAGGGGCCTTGCAAGCCTTACTTGTAGGCGTAAAATGTGTATCCTCAATCATTCTTCCCACCTTAAGAGGGTTCCTTAACTTTCTGAATCGAAGAGACTCGCCTTGTTTCTCGCTTCCTGAATTACATTTTTTTTTGAAATCATAAGGCATAACGACGTACCTATGCTAAAAAATTACGTAGAAGTATAGCCTGTTTTTTTTGGATTGGAAATGAACCTTCCTCGCATTTTTTGGTATCTCATTTTTCACCTGTTAGTCGGCGATGAGGGATAATTTTCGTGGGAAATGGTTGACAGGAATTTGAAGGCTCCGCGTATGTCTGAACTGGAAGGGCCATTGTTATCCAATTTTAAAACTTTTCTGTAAGCTCATGCCCTGCAGTGGATTGGAATTGAATTTGCTGCCGATTTCTATTTCGGCTCGTCATTTTATTTTCCATTAGCTCGATGAGATTATCCGTGCTTTACGTGGCCCTAAAAAAGGAACCCATGAACCTCATTCATTTGAAGACAGTTTATATTGTAGCGCGATTTAGTCAGTTAATTCAACGATGTCTATCTTTTATCTATTTTTCGATCTTTTCTTAGCTCGTTTTTGCCCATCAATCCATACAAGGTTTCAATCAAACATTCGATGCACAGATATTTTTGTGCATTAAAATTCGGTCAGAATACGATGACGCATCCTTTGTATTGGATGAAACCTCAGATATACCGGAAAAAACTGGATTGTCAAAATATCGTTTGACGTTTACAAGAATATACAACTAGATATTTCCCATGATCTGATAACAAATAATTTATACGTCGTTTAAATACAATTAAAACAGTATTCTCACTCTCTAAATAATTGAAGTCTCGTAGCAGAAGATTTCGTCGGATTTTTTAAATGATAAAAAAGTAAAATAAGTAATAATAATAAATATCTTAAATATTTTTGTAACTTTTTTGAGGCGATCGTGTAGAGATGCTTTTGGTCAGATTGCTTTCTTTTTTCTCCACAAAAATTAAGTCTTTTTTGTTTTTGTTTTCCGTGTACTAATTGCAAACCGTATTTGGATGACTCTCATTCTATATCCTGTGATTTTTCCTACAATTTTTTTCTTTCGTATTCTTTTTTGGAAGATCGACGAGTTAGGCTGTGATTATGCACCTTATAGGTAAAAATGTGCTCGCCGTGATAGAAAAAAAAATAGTAGTACGTCGGCGCGTCGGTAGGGCTTTTGGCGCAGGTGTAGTGGCGCAGCGAGGTGCAGCGGGCGCGGGGCGCAAGCGCCGGCAGTCGAGCCCCCGCCCTTCCGAACCCCTTCTCGCGCCGCCGAGCCTTGGGCATGCGTGGGGAGGCGCGGCGCCGAGGTACGGCGCCGAGGTGACCGGCGCGCCGAGCAAGGCGGCCAGCACGGCGGGCGGCGCGGCAGCGCCAGTTGCCGCAAGGAGAGCGCGCGCAAGGGTGTGCCATCGCGCTGCCCGCCATGCGTCCGCGGGCGACGGCCTCCCCGGCGACGGCCTACCCGGCGACGGCCTTGCCGGCGACCCTGTCGGAGCGGTTGTGTCGTGGTC
>Ga0058701_10001550_pt1 | contig 16478 bp, 9 predicted proteins | sample AgamicOrMae_FD_97039 | JGI IMG/M metagenome (GOLD analysis project Ga0058701, IMG submission 97039) | Agave microbial communities from Guanajuato, Mexico - Or.Ma.e | ecosystem: Host-associated > Plants > Phyllosphere > Phylloplane/Leaf | place: Guanajuato, Mexico | collected 2012-06-04
GGCTAAATTATTGAATTTCAGGTTTCCAGGGGGTGATATTTTTTGAATTGTAAAAATACTAAACTGAAAAAATCTTCTAAAATATTTTTTTCCGTTTCCAAACGGCATCGCTGGGCGGTAATGGGTTAAATAGGTAAAACGTTATCTCCCATGTATTAATGACGCAGAGAAGTCAGCGTTTCTATTTTACTGAGTTCACTTGCAAAGACGGAGATGAAAGATTAGGTTAAGTATCAAATAATTTAGCGGCGGGAATGTCAATTAGATTGTATTTGGAGGACATGCGTGCTGCATCCTCGCAAGTCCACTCGAAGACCTCGCTCACATACAATCTTAAATTGAGAGATCATTATGGCCACACTCTCGGACAAGAGAAATGTATGTCATTCGGGCCCCGGTTACACCGGCTTGAAAAATGTTCTTCCCCCGCTCAACTGGAGAAACGGGGCACAGAGCTGAAAATGTCCAGAGCGCTTCCAGCTCTGCTCCACCACTGGAATTCGTCCCAGACATTTCACGTGCATGGATGTGGTATTTTCTTATCTGACGCGCAATAAATTCTTGGCATTATTTTTGTCGTGGAATGCGCGTTCAGATAGAGCAACTGAAAAAGTTCTATTCCGAGACAATTGAAATCGCAGTTCCGAGACAGCATTTCTCTCGGTAGGCAAAACCGTGTTTCCGTCATCTCGAAATCGCACGCTGGTAGCAAACCTTTCTCAAAGACCACCTCGTTGAAGCTAGGCTGGATTCGATTCATCCTGAGAAAATAAGGATATTCGGGGATTCGAGGAAACGCCAAAGAGAGATACTTGAGATGCGATTCAAACGGGGGATCGCTGATATGAAATAAAAATGTTAATTTGGAAGTAATGGCTTAATCCACTACCGCCCAGTGAAGCCGTTCGGAAACAGAAAAAAAATATTTTAGAGGATCTTTTCAGTTCAGTGCTGTTACAATTTAAAAACCACTTTTCTCGACGTTTTGAGGGTTGTACATCCCAAATCCGGTCTTATCTCAAACTCGATTTTTTGCACGATGCCAATACTTCCATTGACATGGAAGTAAAAATATAACTCCTCTGGAAACGTGAAATTTAATAATTTAGGCATTACTGAAAGCTTAAAATTTCGTACTTTGATGGTAACAATAATCCTTCCAATTTCTCTTGTAAGCTGAATTTCACTCCAAATACTTTGGGCTGTTATGGGTTAACTGCTTTTAAAAGTAGAGAGTTTCTATTGACCCGATTGCCCCATTTAAAATGTTTTACGTTGGGTTCCGTGCGTTCAAGTCAACTCCCATTTAAAAATGCATTAGGTTACAGGCGTTCAAGTCTCGCTTTATTAATGCATGTCGGCTCAATAGCAACGCCCTTAAAAATAAATTAATGATCTTTCCGCAATTTCTCGGAAAGGAATTGCTTTCTATTTCAAATGCATCACTCCAGCCAGGACACGTCCTGATTTCAGGTGAAATCCTGTCGAGAAGGTCCTTCCGAAAGGCGCGGTTTCCTTGCGTGTCGGCTGGGTCCTACTTTGAGGGGGCAATCGAGTTGTAGACAGAAAAAGTCGGCTCGTCTGACGAGTAACTTACCGTTTGCTGAGGAGACGAAGACCAACAAGAAGATGATGGGCCCCAAAGGGGGCATACTTAAGCGGTGACCCTCCCGCCCCCGGAAGGGGCCCCCAGCCGTGCCCCCTGCCCGCGTTTCATACGAGGACACTGAAACAGAACACACCATTCTTTTATCCCGGGCCGAAATTCGCCTTCAATTCTCGTCTGCGGGAAAGCAAGAAATACTTGTGCCTTAGAATAAAAGCCCTCAGAGTGCGGCCCCAGAGGACAGGCTGGTTGAGCGGATGCTTGTTTCAAGCGGAGGGGGTGAGAGCCCGGCCCACTTCATCAGTTGCTCAACATTCTATTTGAAATTCGTTCAAAATTCTCTTGATGGCATCGGCTGGCTCCAGCGCAGCGCGCCTTCTTCGTCGGCGTACCGCCAATGGGAGAAAACGCGACGTGATGGAGATAAAATAATCTCATTCTGGAGTGGATCAATGCTGGAAACTCGGTGGGACGCAACGCCAATACTGCGCGCGGACGCGATTCGTAAATACGCTATCTTACACTGAGTTTAAAAAGTAGAGTTATCTACCTGTCGAGTCCCACCTTCCGCCGCAAAACCGAGACAGCAGACACGTAACCTAACCAAACCTACGCGCTAATATTCCGTTAATCCTAAAAGTGTACGGTTTCACAACGGTGGTTAGCAAAGGTGAAAACTCTAACCTTTAAAACTAAGCTGATACCAATACGAAATTGCTTTTAAGATGCAAGTCGGTGTTAATTAAGGAGGGCGTTTGAGAGGGTTTACATTCTCATTTTGAATCAGTGAGAGTCTCTAAGATTCAGTGATTTTTCTCTGAAACTTAAAGGTGTAGCGTGAATATTCTTTCCAAACAAAAAAGCAGTCCATTAAACTTTTAAAAATGTATGTAATATACTAAATAAATCTCACCAAGTCATGTCTATTCGCCTATCGTTCTTCTGTTTTTCCTTTTTTTGGAAACAGTGTACTAGTTGTTGGTTACTGAGAGACTCTCACTGATTCGAAATCAGGGTGTAAGACGGCAAGATCCGTTTATTTCTGGGATGTGATACGTAATCGCCCCTTTAAACGGTGTTGGATGTGGAATCTAAAAATAGTGTTTTTAGAATCTTTTTTCTCTCTTTTTTTTAAGGCAACATTTGGTGCGATCCCACATAAAACCCTGTTGGGAGGGTTTTTCTAAAATTTCTCAGGACTAAAACGCTTGCGGCAAGAAGGACGAAACGGCGAGGCGCAATAACGTCCTGTGGTAGCGCCCTGCAGGCGGTACGGCTAGGACCTTGTTAATTTATGTGCTGCGAGTCCTTGATTAACGTTTTAAACAATTTCCCGGGTCCCCAGCTGTGGATCTCGATGGCCGTGGGTGATGTACGTATTTATCCGCCCTACATGGCGCTGAATTTTCCGCTGGGAGAAGGAAACGTTGAGCTCGAATTTTCTCAGCAGAGAGAAAAAAAAGAGGATTTCGAACTCGGCACTAAAATGGAGCAGCTGATAGCATTGCCGGTCCTAACGACGCAAGTCCAACTGCCGTACAAACTAAAGTCATTTCGCTGGGCCTTTCATTTTATCGCTATCCAAAATTAGCTCTCACCCCATTCGTGTTTTAAAAGTCGTCGAACGTAAAAAGTCTGAACCTGAGTCTACATTAGGCAACATGCTTGACACTCGTGTCGTGTGGGCTGCATCCTATTCTCATAAGGGGCTCGTCGCTTCAAATAAAACGAATGTGGAGTATTCCTAAGTCTCACCAGGAACGTTTTACTATACTCGCATTTCACACTACTCTAAATTTGAATTAATAAGAGTGTCAAAAATTCAGTGAAAATTCACTGAATTACGAAGAATTTCCCTTTCCCCGAGGAATTTTAAAAGCGAGAAGAGCATTTGTAGGTCTCAAAAAAAAAATCCGAGCCATTTTTTTCAAAAGGTATTAATAATATATTTTCTTGACTAAACCCGAGGCATCTTATTTTAAGCGCCATAAAAGTTTCTCCGTCGATTATTTTGACATTAAAGACGCTCATCTCTTACTGCTTCTTAAAACAAGACTTCCTACCGTCAGTGGACGCAGGCACCTTCTTAATGAGAACTATGCTAGGCCAGGATAGGTCGTTTACTTTGGGTTGGATTCAGGGAAGGAGGTAGTTTGGAGGCCTTTGCTGGTTATTGACATTTACTCAGCCCCTGATTAAATTTGACGGCTGAGTAACTTTACCAGTTAGGTCAGTTTAGCTCTAGAGTTACGTAAGTTTAGCGTTCTTGAAAGGGAAGTATTTGATAGCACAGACCTTAACCATGCTCCGTTCGTTGGGCTCAAGTTAATTTTTAGGAAGATTAATGTTGTTAGGGTACCTTGCAGCTGAGTGTTGTTTAGCTCCGTTAAGAAAAAACTAAAAGATTTTAACGGGCTTTCGTGTAGAAAACAGCACGAAAGGAACTAAACTCAAGCTGATCGCTTTTTTTTAGTTGTTTTTTTTACTCGGGGAAAGCAAATGTGAGATACCCAGAGCCATAAGTAGAGCACGATTCTTTCTACAAAAATAGCATAGGGCTTGAATCTTGACCTAGTCGCCTTGCAGCTACCTCCTTCACCAATTAGTCTTAATCTAACTTTGTGGTCGTTGTTGGGACTGGAAAATAAAATCGCGTTATGCTACAACTCGTTCCGTTCACGAACTTTAGCACTTGAAATTATGGACGTCTATTTTTAAGAACTCTCCCAAGATACTCTTGTTCTTCTCTTCAATCGCAAGGAAAATAAAAGAAGACAAAACTTGAGGATAGGCAACTGCTGCCCGACCGCTAAGAAACCTTCCACTGTCTACCTGACAACATCTTGTCTCTACCACGATTTTTTTCAACTCAGGTATTGTTTTTAAAATAAGAGAGAGACTTTTCTCTTCTCGCAAATTTCTCCGAGTGGAAAGAATAATTATCAAGATATCTTACTTTTTCTTTGACGAGCGTTTCACCTTATAGAAGACGTCATTTCGAGTCTCGCGGTTGGAGTATGGGCGAACAAATGACCCTGAAAACCGCAACTACGGAACGTGTATCAAAAGTGAAATAATAAACCAGGACGTAAGTGATGCATAAAACAGAGGTAAAGGGACGTTGTATTCATACGCATTGGTATTGTTTCGTGAGCGAGGGCTGTGTACAGTACAAGTCTCCGCGGTGGACCAATAAAACGCTTTTCGAACAAAACGACATTCCTTGCGTATTCATACGTGCTCTTATTTTGAAAACAACTTCTCAGAATCTTCCCATTTTAATAAAAAAATAATAAAAAACTCATAGAACATCCACAATTTATTATTCGAAGACAGGGGTAGAAATATCTCGTGTTCTCTGTATAAACTTAATTATAACCCGATGAAAGTATTCTCAAAACCAGTATATTTACGAGCGACAGAGTGATATTCTCGGAGCGAGAAAAAACGTAAAATCAAAGGTTAAACAGTCTCAACAAGCGACAGCCCCCACTGATATTTCACGCTGAGATATTTAGTGGAGGAAATTCGCTTTAGGAGTGAAATTTAAACCCTAAAAAGAGTGAAAAGTGAGCCACCAATTTGCTGGTACTGGATCACTTTCCACTATTTAGGAATGCATTTTCACTCCTAGAGCAATTTTCACTGATTTTTTAGCGTGTACCGACAGGAATTATTCCACATGCTGTTATGAAACTTACTCATTTTTCTCACTTTGAGGATATCTATGTGAATGCCATTAAGGACAACTTTGGGAACGGTTATAACATCTTTTTGACCAAAGGAAGAGATACCTTCTCTGGACTGACGATTAACTACGGGAAAATCACTCTCGATTCCGAAAGGTGGAGTAGAAACGAGCATAACGTCATGTTGGTTGAGGTAATCATGGGAAATTGCTTTTATAGAAGTAGATAAGTGAAACCCTTCGTCAAGTGTAGCTTAAGTACGGGCTCATTAAAGTCTTTTGCGTTGGCGCGCTGTGGAACGTCTGTGGAGAACCTAAAGTAAGATTGATATAAAATATTGACAACTGGGGACAGGCAAAGAGGTCGGCGTTGCTGGCCCACTTTCCGTAAAAGGAATAAGTAAATAGGCTTAGGCACTATCATATGATGGATCACCAAGTTTCGATAGTGCCAAGTGTATTGACCCACCCCTTAAATTGTTAGACAGAACCGGCCAAACTTGTTTATTTTTCCCTACGCAAAAGGTGAGAGAAATGTGGCTGTGTCTTAGGGGAATCCCACCTGGTGACATGGGGGCGCCACGGCTCCGGCGCACCGTAAACGTTCTGTCATTTCAAAAATATGGCCGGATTTGAAATCGTATTTGTCAGGCAAAGAACGTTTGCACAGCTATCGTCGAGTGTTTGTCTTGCTTTTCCTTCGGGGGGAGAGAGGCGAGCTGACGAGCCGAGAGGCCGAGAAGCGGAGCCGGGACAGGGACTTGAGCCCGAGCAAAAAAATATCCTTTGTTAGGAAAAAAACAGGTACGAAAAGATATAGTCATGATTTCGAACTGTCGTAAATCGTTACCGAGACAGGTTCAAGGGCTCGACATGTGAATCGCATTGATACAAAGCTTACCCCTTAAACAATCATGTAACTTCGTTTACGTTTAGAAACTCTAGAAAGGCAATCCGCTGCATCAAACACTTTCTTTCGCAGTTAAAAATCCGGATTGATTTGTTTCATGACGTCTCAAACATCTCCGAGAAAAAAAAATGCTTTACATGAAAACCTTTATGGAAGTGTTTAACTAACACAGTAAATACTATGGACACGCAACTGTGACATTTGCGAAAGTGAGAAGAAAGTTTTACGTTTTAATGGTAAAATACAATAACGCTAGGTTTTGTTTTATATGAAAATTTAAGGACAACTGAGTTGTGTTCTTTCTTTAAATACAGTTTAAACAAACATCTGTTTTCCATACGTTGGCGCAGATGATAATATCAGCACCGCGGCGTTGTTCAAAACAAAGAACTTTTATAATCAGGAAACACTGCTGGAATCCAGTGTTCGAGAGCGTGCATTAAAATTCAACAGCAAAACGGCAACAGACGCAATAAATATTGTCAAGCGTTACAGACCCCCACAGGGCCGTCTCAGTTATTTGACTCCCCAACAAAATGGCCTACGTTAAGCTAAAGTGTTTTTCTTTTACGAGTAACGTCATGTTTACTCCATTTGAGCCCTTGTTCCTCTACGCACGCCTTTTGTCAAGCGCATGGGTGACTAACCTCACTCGGTCCATCATTCTTTCATCTAGACAGCTTTTTCTAAAAGCGATTTCCTTGTCGTCGCGAAACAAAAACGAATCGCAGCCACGCACTGCCGCGCGACAATAGAAACATGGTACACAGACACTAATTAGCGAAACATACACTCATATCAGGTTGCATTCTACAGCGTTCAGCATTCTTTTGTTCTCTCCACAACATCGCTGCGACAACCGGGAAGGTCATTGTAGATGACATGTCTCCTTTCTATTCTTTCTTCGTTGTAAACAAAGCATCTATGATATGAGTTACCTTTCTGAGCAGACCCGGTTCCAAACACGAGAAGTAGTTATCCCAACATGAGAAACTCACACCATTCAGCCTGTTCGCGTGCACATATTCACAACACACTGCACTCAACGCCGCGACGTTTATTCGCACCGGCTCGGTGTGGCGCGCCCGCGAGAACTGGCTGTCCTGGACGCCGTCCGATCGGGAACTGACTGTGTGCACGCTCGCGGCCCGCGCGATACTGTGTCATGCTCGGACAAGGAGAGGAAATAGCGTGTTTGGCAAAGTGTGAGAGAGAGGAAACGGCGTCGGATGCGCGCTCGCGTCTGTCCGTCCATCCAGCGCGCAGGGCGGCGCAGCGCGGCGCAGCGCGGTGCGGGGCGGTGAGGATCGACGCTGCAACAACCACCGGCTCGCCCGCTTACATGGGTAATCCGCCGGAGCGGATCGATGGGGCCGTGGCGCTCATGCGCCGCTCCGGGCCGCCGCCGCCGCTACCGCCGCCGCCGCTTCCTTCCTTCCGTCTTTGTTGCACCAACGCGCTTCGCGAATGTCTGCCAAGCTAACTACAAAGCACCGCTAGACTGACTGGCTCCATTACGCCGGGCTCCACGCTGCACATCCACAATCAAAATTTACATCAAGCATTACGGCAGGAGAGCAAACCTGTTCCTTGCCACATTTTTCAAGCCAAAAGTCGAGTTATCTCGCCTGTTTAAGAGAAGAAAGCTAAAATTTTATACTATTTCAAATTTAAAAAGAAAATCTCCTTAATTAACAGGAGCTTTATTCGAGACACACAAAAAACCCAAGACAAAATGTCATCGCGAAAAGCAATACATCCGAAGTTAAGCTCTACGAGGTACATTGACTTAAGGCATTTGAGAGTTACTTTGTAACTCACAGAAATGTTTAGCAGTGGAAGTTAAGTGCATATTCCTCACAGTTGTAAAAGTAAGATTTTCTAACTCTGTGATCCAAATGTCTTCAGGAAACTAAACATCCACTTTTATTTATATCTTCTCGAACGGTTGTAAATATTCTACAATTTTATTCACACATTAAAATTTACATATTGGTAAATTATAGATATTTTAAATATAAATAAATTATATGTAATTTCCATATTTACATAATACTGTGTAAATATTCCATGATAAAAATATTCCATATTTTTAGGTTATGTTTATATTTTTCCTGGAAGAGGATTTTTGTTGTCACTTTTATCGGCCGAAAAAGGCCTGATCGAAAAAGGTTTACGAGTTACACGTTAGCCTTTTTTATTTATCACAAGCAGCTGTTGGAAGCCAACCCAACCGTATCAGAGCGTATTAAAAAAATAGAGAAAAATTAAAAGAGAATATGAAATATGAAGCTGTGATAAAGGGCTGGAGCTGAAACAAACCACTCTGGCCTCCAGTGGCTGATTTAAAGCGGGAGTCTGCTGAATCTCACTTCACTAAACTTTGATTCAATTTCTGATAGTAACGCAAGAGCTAGCCGCGCCGGCTTGGAGACTGAACAGACCTTTGAGATAAGAAAGAACCGACATTTTTTTATGTGCGCTGTTGGTGCACCTGCATGAGACAATCCGAGCACGCCGACAAAATTTCGGAGAGGAGCTTTCCAGTCTTAACTGGCATCCACCGATGGCAGCATGGCAGCCAACTGACGAGTTTGCGATGAAAAGTTTCGATGGATTATAAAGTCCCGATCGCGTCTTGAATATAAAGTTTAAGCATGCTACTCAGTGCGTAAACTCAAGAGACAGTCATGTTTTTTTTAATGGTACCTCAATAACCAAATCATGTGAACATGGATCCGTCTTCCGTACCCAAGGATACTCTTTTGGGTATTTTTGGCGAGGAGTTCCTTCACGTCAGGGAGAAGGCGTAATATGATGTCGTCATTACATTTATTTTCATTGTAAAGTTACTTAATAGAACTTTGACTCATAATATAGCTTACCCATATCTACCCTATGTGACGGTAAGGTAAGATCGTCACAGATAGTTTAAAAAAGAAAAAAAAACTTCTAAATTCGCTTGCGTGACTCATAATATAGCTTACCCATATCTACCCTATCTAACGGTAAGTATAGCTTACCCATATCTACCCTATCTAACGGTAAGGTAAGTCGTCACAGATAGTTTGAAAAAGAAATATTTTTTTTTAAAAAACCTTCTAAATTCGCTTGCGTGCAATGAAAAGCATTGTGAAAAATTAGTTCGAGTTTCTTCACATATACGAATATTTTGATCCAAAAATTAGTCTCACAATGAGAGCTATCCAATAGTCAAGAAGAGACGTCAAAATCAGGTTGGACTGGCGCTGTCATGACAATGCATGGCATGGCTTGAGATCGAGTGCTGCGCCGGCCGCGGCGCCACGCCGCTCGATGGACGAGGACAGCCCCTACCAAACGAGGTATAGGCAACCCGCACAACGGACGTGTCCTCTCTTTGCCTAACAGAAACAAGTTGAAACCTTCGGAAAGCCAAACCGCGACTGATACGGATGCGAAACTATATTAACAGCTCATATTTACTTGTCTTAGTTTAACCTAATGCTTACAAGTACCTTAAAGTGAGTGCAGAAAAAGAGGCTTAGGTTTATGGAGAACACTCCGATAGTTCGTAAATAAGGCTCTACCGCGTGGTGGATAACAACCCTGAAAAAAAAATTCTCCCTGCTATTATTTACCTGACATGGAACCAAACTTCACCTGGTTACGTGATTAACCTACTACCGCCAAGCGATGCCGTTCGGAAACAGTAAAAGTTTATTTTAGAGGATTTTTCAGTTCAGTATTGTCACAATTTAAAATTTATCACCCCTCTGGAAACCTGAAATTTAATTATTTAGGCATTTCCAAAAGCTTAAAATTGCGTATTTTAATGAAAAAAAATCCTTTCAAAATCTGTTAAGCTGAATTTCACTTAAAATACTTTGGGCTGTTATGAGTTTAGCCAGTCTAATTTTGGTAGACGTACCCACCAAACATCTCTGATAACGTTTTTAACAGTAAGAGACACAATGTTCTACCGGTACAACAACAACAAAAAAGATAACAATTCACAGAAATTTAATAATAAAAATATTTAAAAATAAAGAAAAAAAACGAAACCCGGATATAAATATGTAAAATTTTGCAAGGAAAAAAGATGATAAAATACCGCCATTGCTAAAAAAAAGTAGACACAGCTTTCTTTTCCCGGGTTTTGTTTTTGGACTTTTAAGTAAACTTGGCTTGCAAGCTTCATAAACGCCAACTTGGATGTGTCCTCCATCATTTTTAGCGGTAGGCGAAAAGGGATCGAAAATACGTAGTTTTCAAACAGTTTAATGCAAAGTTGTTTGTTGTTGGTGAATTGAATCGCAGAAAGTTCTCTTTTCCCCATGAGAGGGCGAGCGTCGCTGCAATCCCTATTTGTTTTAATTTAATTCGGGCAGAGCGCCGTTCAAAGATATTTTTACAGTGGAATGTAATAAGGTGAGGCGTAAACTTGTAAACATGGGAGGAGCACAGCGATGTCCGAGTTGGGGAATGGAATGCTTCAGTCCCTTTTTTTCCTCCCTTTCCCATGTACTCGGCCCTTTTTTTCCCAACAGCGCACATGTGCTTACAAGCTATGCTTACAAGCTCTCCCGAATCGCGGACCTCAAATAATCCCGATCGTTCGATGATTGGGAAAGGCAACTGTGGAAGTGCTCCATTTCAGCTCTGAACAAATTTCTAACCCACCAAAGACCTTAACCCATAAATACACAAAGTATTTGGAGTGAAATTTAGCTTAAGAGATATTCGAAGGACTTTTCCCATTAAATTACGCACTTTTAAGCTTAGGAAAACGCCAAAATTATTAAAGTTCAGGTTTCCAGAGAGGTGAAATTTTTATATTGTTCTGAACTTAAAAGATCCTATAAAATAAAATTCTCTTTTTCCGAACGGCATCGCTGGGCTGCAAAGGGTTAATGTGAAAAACCTTCACGTTCACTCAATTTTTAACTGAAGTTGAAAGCAAGAAATTAAATGCAAGTCGGTATTTCTATAAGCTAAACTGTAAATTTCACAGGTGTAATATTCCTCCTTTTTGTCAACAAGCAAAGAGAGACCAAGAGCACCTAGAACAATTCAACCTAGGTTAACCTAACCTAACTTTCCGACTAGCCTGACGCCGCTTACTTCTGTGGCACCGAAACAGAAGTATCGAGCTGACAAGTGACAGAGAAACGAGATACAAGGAATGTGATCTCATCTAGGCTATTCTAACCTAGGTTCATCAAAGAGGTTGTGCGTTGTCAACTCTTGTGATAAAATATTAAGTCTTGTTGGAAAACAAGAGATAAGAAATTCTACCTTTGACATTCAAAGTGTAGGGACACTCTCTAGAAAAGACATAATACCACCACACGATGAATAAGTACTGAGGTAGTTGCCTTGCTTGTGATGGTGCCATATTGATTAACCCAGCCCATTATTTTTTGAAGCTACTGGACTCGACGAATCCGGGCCACCTTCCGTGCTTTCACCTCACAAAGAGACAGGTGCATCACTCAGCTGAACTTCTTTAATTATTCTATCACAAGTCGAAATATTTCGACGATAAAAAACATCAAAAGCTCCGAGTTCAATGAATGCTGGGAAACGGACTTACTAACAAGAGTATTGCATGCCATCAATCTTTTCAAATTAGACCTTCCATTTGATCCCTCACTAATCTGCGATACCTGCTGGCCGTTTAAAAACTACACATCCCTAATGCACCTTAAATAGAGGTGAAGATTTTCGCTCCATGCACTGAGGTACTAAGTTTATCCACATCATTGACTGGTTATTACAGTTATTCTACGAGGATGTTAACGTTATTCCGGTTGCATTAAAAAAGTCAGTTTACGTATAAGGACTTGCTAAGAGCTGTAAGATTTAGTTGCCATGACAAGAGATAGCTTGAGACCGAGTGTAAAGCTACCTCTTTGCGTAGACGCAGACGGCCCCTACCAAACACGGTATAGGCCACCCGCACAACAGCCGTGTCCTCGCTTTGCCTAATCATCGCAAGTTCGAAACATTGACTGGATTTACCTACACCTCATATTTAGTAACCATGCGGTTAAGTTTACGGCGAAGTTAGTTTGCTGACAAATCATACAATAGGATATTGACCCTAGATGCCTCTGACGGTACTTCCAAGTAAAGGGAGTCCTTTTCTTGGATTCCAGTGGTGTTCCGGAAGGCATAACGATTAAAGAGAAATGTTAATGCGATTTGCTTTTGTAACCAAAAAGCTAAACATAAGTGATTCCATGTGAGTCGCAGCATTTTACATAATTTAATCAGAGTTGAGAGCCGTTGAGGGAGCACCGTTACACGAAGTCCCCGCGCCACGGCTGGGCCACGGCGGCGCGGCGGCTCCCAGCGGGCAGATAACCGGGCCAGCGACGCGCTGCCTCAGGATCGCGTTCAGCGACACTGCAACAATCTTGGCTAATTTCGGGTCGGCAAACTTTTCAAGGTAATCAGAGAAACTGGGGGAGGGGTTGCCAAGAAACGGCCTTTGCTCAAGAACCTGTTTTATGCGCAAAGACCTTCTGCAGCCAGGAGGTTTGGTCTGCCTTAATAGATGTGCTCACATTTGTATACTATATCATATGTTTTAAGGCATGGTTCAATAATGGACTACGCCATCTACATTGATATATTCACAGTAAAAACGAATCATTTGTTTAAGGGACTCCTGTACCCGTTTTGGGCATAAAACGGGTAAGTATTTTGGTCATTTTTCAAGATAGGCCTATGTTGAGCTACATCAATAGAGAGCTCTCGTCGAGACCTTTTCAAAGATATGGCTGAACATAGGGCTACCTTTACCCACTACCGCCCAGCGATGCCGTTCGGAAACAGAAAAAAATATTTTAGAGGATCTTTTCAGTTCGGTATTGTCACAATTTAAAAAATATCACCCCTCTGGAAACCTGAAATTTAATAATTTAGTCATTTCTCAAAGCTTAATTTTTTTTATTTGATGAAAACAATCCTTCCAGTTTCTCTTAAGCTAAATTTCACTTCAAATACTTATGGCTGTTATGGGTCAAAAAATGTTTAAAAACGTACTATCCCCGTTTCAGTTTCATACCTAAAACAATACAACTCCCTAAAATAGTTGTTTTGTTTTTACTGTGTTAGGGCACCGCAAAGATAGTTCAAATCTCAATTTACTACATGTCTCTGAATAACCGTGCGAAACAGACTTTCCGAGAAGATACGTCCCATTGTCCGGGAACGAATTAGAGGCTAAATATGTGATTTTCTTAGGTAAAGTCCTAAAGGCAAACTCATCAAGTTCGCATACGCTGAACAACAGGCAGCCTTCTCGCAACATATTTCATCAAAATATGTCTGGCGCTCGCTCTTCTCAGAGTTTAGCCTGCAAACTATTCTCGTCGAAAAGTGAATAACAAATTAGCCAAAGTCTGTCTGAGTGAGAAGGGCTGCTCAAAAGAAACTTCGTTGAATGCCTCTCGCACCGTGCCACATATCGGCGATTTCCTGTTTACACAGAAAAGTCAAGTCTTGCCTCCAAGAAACAAGCGTAGAATCTCCAAAGTTGCGCATCCACCTGCCCTCATCCGGGATAACGAGGTGAAGAACACGGCATTCTTCACGCGTCGGTTAAACGAAAAGCCAAGCTCGGAAAGCATTTTCAGCGATGCAGGCAAATCTATTCATACGATGGGAATATTTTATTAAAAAGCTATTTTATCCGGCCGAGTTTCGTAGAACTTGAAAGAGCAGTATTCGTTCATGAGGTACCGTACCCATGAACAATTTCCTCAAAGAAGCGCAAAAACATATCTAGTTTTGATTTTTATGAGAGCAAATAAAACGTCGATTCCGGACGTTTTTTGAAGTCCTGTCAGGATGAACTAAAAACTAAAAGTAATTTGAAGAAAAAAAAGACGCCAATATGAAGAAGATAATGCGGAAGAATGCTAAAAATATAAAGACGCTTCTAAAAGAAAAAAAAAACATTTTAACCCACTAGCGCTCAACGATGCTGTTCGGAAACAGAGAAAAATATTTTAGAGGACATTTTTAGTTAAGTATTGTCAAAATATAAAAAATATCACCCCTCAAGAAACCTGAAATTTAATAATTTAAGCTTTTTCCAAAGTTTAAAATTGCGTAACTTAATGAGAGAAATCCTTTGAATTTCTCTTTAGCTAAATTGCACTCCAAATACTTTGGGCTGATATGGGTCCGGGGAAAAATGCTTTAGATTAACTCAAGAACAGCGAGAGTATACTGTACGATCATGTGGAAAAGAATCAGCATTTTTTTCGTAAAGGGGATCATGATGGGCATGTTGAATGTTTTCATGGACGAGTGACGTCGCGGTGTCCGACTTTGAAATGACCAATCACTGCTTTCTAATTTCCTCTTGCCGAGAACAGATTCGAAGCCGCCAGTCAAAATTCCACCTCGCTGAAAAAAATAACCGTATATTTTCCAGGTAATAATACCTGACATAAGATGCTGTTCCAATTTTATCTCCTTTACGAAACAACTTTTACAAAATCACCAACGGATTCTAAACCCTTTACCGGCAGTGCATGGAGCGAGCTACGACTCCGAAGAAAATTTTTGGCATTAAAACAAACATCGTCTTGAAAAGCGTCATCTTTTCGCAGCATTTTAAAATGAAAGGAATGTCTTATTATGAAGTATTGTTATTACTCGTAACAAATGGAAGGTAGGAAGTTGCGTGTAATCCATTAAATCATTCCTCCAGAAAATATATAGCCTAACTGAAAAAAAAAAGCAGCTGTCGGAGGGCGCGCGGCGTATGGGTTTCAATTTCCTTGTCAATCACGGATAACCGACTTGTCATGAGTCCAAAAAGTCGGCTTGAAAATGCGTGACTTTGCGTGCCACGAAAACTTTTGGTTCAGTGACAGGCCGCTCATGGTTCCATGGTAAGAGGACAATGGGTCAGTTGCTGAATATATGAGACTCCCCATGAAACCTGCTTATCCCATAACACCCCAAAGTATTTGGAGTGAAATTTAGCTTAAGAGAAATTGGAAGGATTTTTTCCGTTATAATACGAAATTTTAAGCTTTGAAAAATGTCTATTTTATTAAATTTCAAGTTTCCAGAGGGGTGATATTTTTTAAATTGTTACAATATTGAACCTAAAAGATCCTCTAAAATAAATTTTCCTGTTTCCGAGTGGCATCGCTGGGTGGAAGTGGGTTGAAACAAAGACCAATATTGACTAACTCTGTCTTACCCATACTTGCATTCTGAAACGAACCTATCAAAACGAAACAACAGATTTATAATAATGGGGTTGGACATGATAACTACGACGCGAAAGTATCAGGTGAGCAGACCCTTCAAAAACAGCATCAAATAGGAGAATACTGCGAATATATTTAAGAAAGCAAGTAGACTGAAATTCTGCGATGGATATGACTGGTTTTGTGTGCTTAGCGTGGGCATAGAGTGAGATCTGTTGGTGGTTTCGTGGCTGAAACAGTTGCAGCTTTCTTCGTTGGGACGGCAGTACATGGCAAGTGCTTACACGGCGGCGGCATCCATATGTTAATGACTGGAGCGCTTGTTGCTCTCTTGGGGGGTTTCGGTGCTATAGGGGAGGCTGCGAACGAAAGCGACGCTCAAGCTGAGCGCTGACGAGCCTCCGTGCCGCCAGAGAATCGCTCCAAGAGTACGAAGCCCATTCACCAACTTTATCAAAACACTTCCTCCGCTTACGAAACTGATTATTACTGGCAACAACCGGCACACGGCATACGGTAGACGCCTATAATTACCATCTCTGTCAAAGTTGCGCATCTCGCTCAACCACCCAAATAATAGCCTCGATGCTAAATTTGTCAGCCGCTCAAAAGTCGAACCTCCAAGACTCGATAACTCTTGCGTCAGTATCCTGTGAATCCGGTACTGGGATCTTACTGACTCTTGTCTCGATGGCTCGGGGATCGATTTATCGAATGTATCTCGAACTGCGATACGCTGAAACTCATTGACAGTTCCCCAAGAAGACTTTCTGCCCCCCTTAATTCCTAACGACATAGGTAATGCATGGAACGAATTAATTGAACTTTTTGTAAGGCAGGTGAATCAAAGATAAGCTGGGTCTGAAAGACAGCTCACTTATCAGTAATTTACCACACAGTATTTATAAATTAACCCATAACAGCCCAACGTACGAGGGTTGACTTAAAAGTAAGGTCTCCAACAATGTAGCGTTGCCGCATCAAGCGTTAGGCGCGATCCGACCACACCGCCGTATTCCTTGGTTCCCCCACTACAACTTTGACACCGCTTGA
>Ga0058701_10001551_pt1 | contig 16477 bp, 8 predicted proteins | sample AgamicOrMae_FD_97039 | JGI IMG/M metagenome (GOLD analysis project Ga0058701, IMG submission 97039) | Agave microbial communities from Guanajuato, Mexico - Or.Ma.e | ecosystem: Host-associated > Plants > Phyllosphere > Phylloplane/Leaf | place: Guanajuato, Mexico | collected 2012-06-04
GCGTCTGGAAGCTAAACGGTTCATTTCCGGACAGGGGTCCTTTGACAAAATCTTCTTAGATCTGTGATCCCTATCACCCAATTTCGTTTGGCAGACTAATACTGGAACACCCTGTATAAGACTCAAAATTTTTGAAAAAATTAAATAATATGTAAAGAAGACTTAAATTTTTGAAAATTGCTTCACAAGGAGCATACAGAACCTTTAAAAAAGGCGATATTGAAAAATACAAATCAGATATTTTTTAACAGTTTTGCCAATTTTGTAACTTTTTTTTTCTAAATGACGATCTAGCAAAGCCCGTGTTGAAGGTTGTCTTCCAGAAAAAAAAAAAACTTTCGTTTTTGAAGATTTTAGTGTAGAAGTAAGAAGCTTTATCCAAAGTAGCTTGCCCTGCCCATGTTTGAGCTCAATATTTTGAAGGGCTGTATGTTTGTATGGAACACATTTCGTTCAAAGGGGCTTGTCATTCGTAGCCATTACGCAATGTCTTGCGTCTTCTCGCGAGTTTCAACAGAAGACCTTTTTTTTTTTACTGTTCTTTACTACAGCATGTTCTTCAAATAAAACGTATTCTTCTTTGATGAGCAGTTGCCCCAAAACTAAAGAACGTTCGTAATTAATATTTGTTTCTTCGCGTCTTCGTTGTTTAGTTGATCGCACAAGTTTCCCAAAAAGTTCATCATCTTTCATTGTGTAAATTGCAAATTATCAGTAACCAACCAAACCCATATTAAAGAAAATAAGCAAAATAGATTGGACTCATTTCTTTGGAATAAGGCTTCTTTTTCCAACCTAAAATCTTTTAAATCAACAGTATGACTTACTGGGTTGAAATCTTTATTATGGAGACTCGAGTGTTGAAATGAGGAGAGGTGCTGTGCGTAGTTTGAGAGCGCATGTTTGCAGGTTCAAGTTGAATGCACGCCTACAGGGAACTGACGGACGGAGTGCTATTAACGGATAGCAAAGGGAAGCCTCTGGTGGCGACAGAAAGGCCGGCGATGGCCGCGACCTCGGCCTCGGTGGGGCAGTCGCCCGTGGCGGGGGACTCGGTCGGTGCGGGGGCGGGGGCGGGGCCGGAGGAGCTGTACAGCACCAGTGCAGCTGCTTGGGGCATATCGACGGTGGTTTTCGTCCGGACTCTGATGGGGGCACCTGGCATGAGTATGACGGGCAAATGGGGACCAGAGGTGGAAGGTGGAAGTAGATGGGAGTGGGTTCCTTAGCGGCTGCTTGTCTTTCGAGTGTAGAGCGGCTCCTCAACGAGACAGCCCACAAGTAGGACAACTTGTTCGTACCAGTATAGTAGGAAATCAAAGATTAGGCTGTCTTGGGATGGGTTGAAATCGCGCTTTAGTTTTTGGTAGACTCATTGTCAGATCATGTCTTGTGTTTTTGTTTTAAAGTTTACTTAACATGCATTTTGGAAATTGCCCTTCCTCGCGTAAACATTTAACAAATGGTCGAGTACTGTACACCAGCCCCTTAAAATGAAATCAGCCAACCTGTTCCTGCTCCGCGTCGTCGTTTGGGACCAACCGATATCTATCCATTTTTTTGGCGTTTCTGTAAATGACTAGCTCTTTTATTCAAATTAAAGTCAAGTCAACTGTAATGAGTGGAAACAATGATTTGAAAGAATCGATTTTGCACGTTTTCGTACCAAAATCCGTATACATAATCCAACGGTGAAATACTTTTAACAAAGTGACTATCCACACGCTGCCCCATTCAAAATGTGTGAGGTTGGTTTCCGTGCGTTCAAGTCATCTCCCACTTAAATTACATTAGGTTGGTTTCTGTGCGTTCAAATCTCCCTTGTATTTAACATAGGCGTGCGAATAGATTTGACCTACTTTTAAACATGATTATGGTTAGATTTGACCTACTTTTAAACATGATTATGGTTAGTACAGTATTAGCGATTTTATGTTATCCGATGTAGGTCACTCCTTCGGAACAGAAATAGAAATCTTTTTAACATGTTTGAAGACATGATTCTATCTCGTTTTAAATAATGATTGGAAATATCTATTGGAATCGGAGCAATGTTTTTTTTTCTTCTCAAGTCCGAAAAAGACTCATTTTTTCTCCTGCTGCCAGAGAATCTTTTCCTGTCTGGAAGAATATCAATGGCGTTTGGATTTGGATTGGATCTCCTGAGCAAATTCTTTTTGGTGATATTTTTAAGAATTGGACCCGAAAACAGATTGAAAACAGGTTGTCCCACTAAGGGCTTTCGTCGCATCCTTGTTCCAGAGAGTTAAGTGAAGGCTTGGAGTTGACGAATGAAGGAGGGAAAGAACTCGGCTTGAAGTCTCGCAGTGCTGCGGCTCAAGCGATAGCGCAAGTCACGGCGTCGCGGATATTTATGGCCATTCCCAATATGAGTACGTAACGAAAGAGTACCGATACTTTGGAAATGCCTTTGCAACAAAACATACCGGTACAGGGTGTGGTCCGGTTGAAAAAAAAACTGACAAGTCTGGTACGCCAAGACAAGTATTTTTATGTAGGAGCCCATGTTCGAAAACACCGCATACAATTAACGGGGAAGTAGCTGCAGACGCTAAAAAAGTTTTAAAGAAAAGCGGCGAGACTGTTATCGGGGTACCCGGCGCGTTATCTCCGCTACGCGGCAGACATTTTTTCCTTCGAGAAAAGCAATGGTCTTCACGCATTCCACCTAGAGTCCTAAACAGAAACCCGGAAGCGGAAGTGGAGCCTCTAACAAGTTTTAACGTCATGCGACGCCATGCAGTCAAAAAACATGGTAGCAATCTCTCTATGTGCCGAAATTCAAATAACGTTGGACGGTCGCCAGGGTTATGATGGAAGCCTTCATTTTTGTTACCTTATAAACCATCTCCATCAAGTTATCGTCGAATATGGCGGCGGCGGGGGAGGGAAGGGGAAAGAAAGGCCGCTGTCGCCTAAAATGGCTGCCTCTTCTCTACCATCACTTACCGTTTCCGGTCTCTGTTTATACTCTAGGACTCTACCTCCATCTACCATATCATTTTGTTCAATTACCTGGATTACGCGGTAATAAAAATACTCTGCGAATCTCAAATGTTGCATTTCATACCTCTTGTTTTCCACCTTTCGTGGCCTTGCTGAAGGCAGCGATAGCAGGACTAGGCATACGACACGCAACCTTACCTAACGGTCAACTAGCCCGATGCCGCTTACTTCTCTATGACAGTATCCTGTCACCAAGAAGTAAGCGGTATGAAGCTTGGCGAGAGTCCAGCGGCGAGATAGCGAATCGATCCGCAATGCCCTCAATTTAAACCAAGGTTACCGAAATCGAGGCTAACCTCACCAACGCAATGAGAGCGGTGGCGTGTAGCGGTAACATATGTTGCTCGCCCATTCGGGGGTGTACCCGCAAACCCCAACGTAACCTGCGTGTTTATATGTTGTTAGCCCTCGTAATGTAATGCAATGTTGAACCAGGATGGAATTCAGAAGGTTGGAAATGCAACTTTCAAGACTAAAAGTGCAAGAATACTTGAGCATCGCAGCAGTTTGCCAAAAACTTTTAAGATATAGTGTTGGCGTTTGTCCACGACCTTACGATTTTAAACAGCCCGAGACAGTATGAAATTCCTAACTTTAACAGGCCTACTGCTTATATTATTGCTTGCTCTCAAAAGGAAAGCAGAGAATCATTTCCCCCCTTGAGGTGGATCGTAAAACGCCTGCAAACAAGCAGTAAGCCTATCGTTTATTACGGTCAATAAAATCAGCTAATTGATTTAAGAGAAGGCGGACTCTGGGCTTGTTATGCCTCCATAAAAATCTTAACCGTACGATCGTTGGCCAAAAATAGTGGGAAATTACGTGTTTACCCACGTAAAACAGGCTTTTGAAAGTGGTCGAGAGAGATATTCCACCGACGTCACTTCCGGTACGGTCTGCCGGCTTTTAGGGCAAATGATTGAATTACAGTGGCCTCTTATAGGGAATTGCCAATTTCCACAAAATTATATGCAGATGGAATCAAAATAAAGGGCACTGACAATCTCTCAAAATAATACACAGGAAATGTGGCATTTGTTTACCCTTCAATGACGTCACGTGGAATATCTCAGGACTAGCATGCGTTGCACAAGTATCGCTAAATCTGCGTAGCGAAGTACCGGAAGTCGGGGCGATGCGTCGAAATTTTCTGAACTTTTTCGTTGCAAAGGCAGTCTTAATTTGTACTCGTCTTTTGAATCACAATGAAATTTGAGCAATTGTATATTAGAGAAATGCAGGCTTGTAGTTTGTTATTCGGAAAAATGATATTAATTCTTGTAGTTTATTATTTCACTGTTTTGTGCATGCGTTAGTACCTGAGTTCGTTGCGAAATGATCTTTTTGTTAATCCACCTACCGAGCACAATATTATCGAGAGTGGAGCATAGAAAATCACTTTTTTTAAACTTCAAAAATGCATTTTTGTGATCGGTTCATACGCACTTATTCACAAGTTGCTATATGAATGCTCGGACTCCATATACAGGTTCGTTTAATAAATGTAAACAACTGTATGTGCTGATCGTTACCGAAAACTTTGGTTCCTTTCTCTAAATCACTGTTGTTCGGGAAACTGTGAAGCACCGGTTCACAACCGGCAGGTTGTTTCCGATGTCCCAAATCCCATCTTTCTTCCAGAGGGAATCGCAGGTTGTACGATGTACGGGATGGGAAAGCTGTCGTCAAGGGGGATCTAGCGACGCCATCCTGAAAAATTCAGTTTTTCGCGTATTACTCACTTCAAGGCTGCGATATCAAGAATCGGCCACCGTCGATTTGTAAACATAATCATCAGCTATCTGAATATAAAAAATGACCTATCACCTCACGACGAGAAAATGTAAAACTGATTGAAATATGAAAAAAAAACGAGCGTTTTACATTTTTTGGGCGCGAGGTGATAGTTATGCAGGTCATTTTTTGATATTCAGATAGGTAATGATAATGTTTACAGATCGACGGTGGCCGATTCTTGATATCGCAGCCCCGAAGTAAGTAATGCGCCAAAAACGGAATTTTTAAGATGGAGTCGCTAGATCCCCCTTAAATAAGTCGGCAATAAATCGACACGCTACTTTAAAAGTGGATGTTTAGCCGAAAAACGGGCCTGATTCAAGCCAATTCTTCTGAGCATCGAGCATCTATGCGGAAACAAGGTTTTAGGCTAAGAACATTTTTTTATCGATTATCTCGAAAATCGTTCAAGGTATATCTCAGGAGCAAAATTTTCCCTATTTAATTTTTTAAGACTCTTTTGTTTATATCATTTTTCGATGCTATTTAGTCTAGGAGAAAAAAAAAGACTTAATAAACGCCCAAAAAACCTTTTTTTCGATTAGTTTAAAAACCGATCGAGCGAGATATTGAAATATCTCTCGGAGACAGAGTTGCGCCTTATTTTGTTCCCAATCTTTTTTGTTTTAATAACCTTTTGATGCAGTGTCCGGTTTACCAGAAAAAAAGCTGTTTAAAGGGCGCAAAAACCTATATGCTGATTGTTTTGAAAATGGTTCGAAACATACCGAGACGTTGGTTAGAGGCCTAGTATTAGGCCGTTAATTTCTTTTTCAAATGAACTGCTTCCACTCTGCTGTGTCCAATCATTAACGAGAAGCGATTCCTTTCCCCCTTTCCCGAGGAAAAAACTAAATATCTCCATCGACTCCGAAAACCATATGGCTTGAGTCCTCATTGAAAGAAACGCACTCTGAAAATTTCAGTTCTTTGAAACATGGAGAGAAACAACTTTCTTCATTATCGAGACTCTTCGAACTGAATTCCGGACCTAAATTCTTATAATTTCTTTAAATAATGGAGAAAAAAAAGTTAAAACACTCGCCGTAAACAAATTTTACTCGGAGTGTCTAATCGCACGCAAAATCCCCATTTAAAATACGTCAGGCCTTCTTGACTTGCGTCAAAGTCTCCGTATGTAGAGTACATGTGTGCTTTTTATGGGCGCGCTATTAGAACTGATCAATTTCGTTACTTATTTGACTTACCTGTTAGCAACATCTACTTCTGCACCGGATATGAATGATTTCTCTCACGGAATTTTTGATACAATAAAATGGTTACTATTTTATTTGGTTTAATCCTTTCCTTGGTTTGTTTTTAGTTGGAGGTGATGTCTTTGGAAGGGCGTAGCCTTTCTGAACGAAGGTTCATCCAAGCTGGTTAATTCACTTTAGCCATGTATGTTTATTTTGTTTTTCGAAATCGAGAGGTATTTTGACTTTGCACCAAGCTTGCGAAGTGTTTCGTTGCACCCATTTTTGTATGAATTCATATCGAATCACAAGAAGCGTTTTCTTTATTGTGACCGAAAAATGTGTAGTCATTATGATATGCAGTTTGCATGTTGGCTTCCTGCTCGTGGTTGCTTGTATGCATGGTTTAGAAACAGTTTCTGAATGTCGCTTCCAGCTTTGTCGTGTTAAGTTAGCTAAGAGGAAGAACTGGTCTATTATAAATACGATTGGCATGCGAGGACTTACAGCTATCGATACTCGAAGCTGTGTAAAGAGACTTTCCAGCAATAGGTGATATTATCGAGCTGTTTGGGCTGCCTACCCACCCGGACGGCGGCCATCTTGGTGTGCAGTTTGTGCAGTTGTCTGCCGTTTAGTTCCCCTAAGATGATTGTTTTGTTGCGAACTATGGTTTAAGGGGGAACTAAACAGCCGACAGCACAAACTGCACACCAAGATGGCCGCCAGCCGAGCGGCTAGGCAGCCTGCACAACTCGTTAATATCGCCTGTACTCGCTTTGAATCGGAACCACTGTTGGCGGGTATCGCGGAATCGCGCAGCTAAACCGAGCTTATCTCTGAACCGATCGAAATAACGAGACAAGTAGGTGTTGCAATTTTTAAGCGAAGTGACTATTCTCACGCTGTCCCATTTAAAATGTAGGGAGTATCTATTGACCCAACTGCCCCATTCAATATGTATTATGTTGGTTACGTGCGTTCAAGTCTCCCTATATGAATGCATGTCGGGTCAAGAGCAACACCCTAAAATGTATGGAAGTTATTCCATAGTTTAAATTTTGAACACTAATTCTTGAAGTCGCTTGAAGTGGAATACATTTTTTTTTCCAAAGAGTTCGTTTGTTGGAAAGTGACTATCTTGAACTTGCTAGCTCCGCCTACCTTCCGTTCCGTTCCTCCTCAAAGTTAACTTAACGCTGCTGAACGAACATGTGCACGGCTCGCTGAGTCTGGATAATAGGACCTGAGAGGGCCTAAACGCACGGTTTGTCCGTTTCTTTGTCAAGTTGAATGTTTGCATCTATGGTGATGTGTACGTAGAATTATTGCTTTTTTCTTTTCGTCGTTTTGATTTTTGTTTTCGTTGGGTTGGTAGCATTTACGCCGCTGGCCGCCGCGTGGATGGAGAGGCGTCGCTTGCCGTCCGGTGCTATCTTCCAGGTTCTCTTCTGCGGTCTTTGTCTCACATTCGCCACTCCACTTTGTTGCGCTCTCTTCTCGCAAAGAGCCGCCATAAGCGTCGACCGCCTTGAACCCGAAGTCAAGGTAAATATACTGCCGTGTTTTTCCTACCATGTTGGCAGCACTGCAAATGACACTTGGTTATGGCTGCTTGTAATGGATAACATCGGGGCATATTGTTATGGCTGGAGTTATGGCCAACTGCATATCGATTTTTTACGCTCGCTCAGGTCTGCCATTTGTAATCCGGAGCGTTCTCATTGGATTGGGCTCCCCCGATTTCTAACGGTGGACCTGAGCCAGTGAGAAAACGGAGTTTGGGGAGAGAGGGGAGATCGTACAAACTCAGAATCGTGTTCAATTTTGAACACGATTCAATTCAATTTTGAACACGATCATATTGGCTGATTGGGGCATTGGGAAGCCGTCACTGTAGTCAATGTTGTACAGGTTGTATTTTATGCATATCACGTTCTACCCTGCTTAAACCTTTGATTTCATAACGAGAAATAGCATAACACACATCCGCGTAAGAAGTGCCCTGTACCTCGCTCCTCTGTGGCTTTGCTTTGCTCAGAGACGGAAGACTGCACACAACTGGTTTAAATGCTACCTTGAAAAACAATCATGAGATCCCCGCAAAGCGCGGCTCGCTAAAACTTTGCAGAGAGAGGGTTTCCACGCTGGCCAGTATGACCCAATTTTTCTTTTCCTCAAATTTGGGGCCTGATGAATTCAATGAACTTGAAGAGCCGAAAATCGGTTCAGCCTTTCTAGGGCCATCGCGTTTCTGTTTTCCATCACTTTGTGTAGGCGGGCTTCTCTTAGACCAACTCGATTTATATCACTCATGCTTTAATCAGATTGGATTGTAAACTGTTTTCTTGATTGCCACTTCATCCCTGAACGTTCGAAGAGACTTTGAGTTTCGTTTCTTTTATTTTTTCCAGTCGAAAATTCTGGCAATGAAGGATCCCCCGACCGTGGTTTACTATAACAAAGGGCTGTAGTCCTGATTCGTCAAGTCTTCCATCGAAGAAAATCCCTTGTTGCGACGCCACCACATTGTCGCTTGCAGCCAACATCTCTACTCCAGGTTACTCACTACTATTACTTATGACCGCGACGTCGTTGGTAAACCCAGAGCTGAAGTCGCGAAGTTGTCTTTGAGGTATCTGTCCAGAAAATACGAATTGTTGTTATTGCTTTGGGTTGTCGGCCCTGTTGCGGACGAAGATGGCCGATTGGGGGTTTGTCGTGTTTAGGACAAAACTATTGCTTCGACATTTAAATTAAAGAGTAGCGATGAACCTTATCGCATCATTCTACCTCGAAGTGCACTGAGAAACATCTTCGAAATAAGTGTCGCCGTCTTTCCTCTCTGTGTTCCGGGAAATGAAACGACGCGCTTATAGGCGAGGTGTTTCGGGAACTAACTTTGTCCATGCATCAGAATCTCCGAAATGGAGGGACAGAATCTCTGTGCGCTGTCAATTCAACCTTACTTAATGTGATGTACCGATACATTCCGTTAAACATATCTGTTTTGTTAAGTAACTTGTTTTTTTAGCTCAATGTAGTCATTTTATCTGTGGTGTTTGTTGTAACTTTTTGAGCAATTTTGTGATCGACAATAAATCGTTGTGACGCACATATGAATGAATGTTTTCGAACGTTTTACTTCCATGTTCGTAGAACGAATGGAAGTATTGGAATACCGTCGAAAATTCGAGCTAAGCACATTACCTGACTCTGCTAACACTGAAACGTCAAGAAAACTGTTTTTTTAGCTTGACGTGTGTGTGTCTGTCTGTGCGAAAAAGTTTGTCAGTGGATATCTTTACGAACAAGTTGACCGATTGAAATCAAAATTTCGGTGTAAGTTGCAATTGGCCTCGAATCGAAAACCTCCCCTAGCCAGTATAATCTGGCCAATATTTCCCTATAATTGGGGAAGGGGGTGATTTTTTGCAATTTTTTGAACCCTTATATCTCGAAAACTATTACAGACATCGAAAAACAGAGAGAACCTTGTCGATGTAAAATTTGAAGACCTACAAATTTGATTCTATACATTTTTTCGATATCTCTAACGGTTTTTGAGATGTTTTGAAAAAAACTGTTTTTAAAAAAAGTTTGTCAGGAGCTAGGGGTTCTAAAAAGTCTCGACTTGGGTCAAAATACTTTTAAAATATTTGTCTTAACTGGGAATTGAGTCTACCTTGGACAGAATGGTCGGGGCAATATTTCCCCAAAATAAGGGGAGGTGTGTGTGTTTTGAGATATTTCGAACCGCTGTCTCTCAAAAACGGTTGGAGATATGAAAACGAACATGGAAATATTCGGCCCCATTTTTTTTTTTTTTTAGTTACGTATTTGTGCGTTCGGGTGAGAGAATACAAAGTGAATACTTGTTTGAAATGCTTGGTAAGCGTCCAGTATTTCTCAACATCTTAAGTGTTATTGTAGTAGCGCCGTCTTGTTAGACTACTCAAAAGATGTTCCTTCTTTTTGGGGATAAGTCATTCATGACTATTTTCCATACCGTTAACGTAGAGCAATATATACCCTCTTCTTTTTTCGACAATAAAGTTTGCTCTGTTAACTTGGTCTAATAACTTCCTCACAACCAGTCCTGATCCCATTTTTTTTTAACCGCTGGAAGAAAACCACTTCGACCAGCAACGAGCGAGTACCCTGGTTGTCAGGGTTTGACCGCCCAGAAGCTTAGTCATAGTTTCTAAGACATTTTAACATTTCGAAAGCATTCCGACTTCAATGCTACCGCAGAGAGCGCCTGCACACGTTGACGTAGGCAATGCGCATTGCATTGGAGTCTCGCGGTTGCCTATACTTGTACTGGCAGGCGCTAAGGCGAGAAACGTGTATTCTGTATACAAACGTTCAGATTTAAAAGTACGGATCAACTGGGAGAATCATCTTAATTGGAAAAACAACAGCTCGACAGTAGTGAAGGTTGAAGATCATGACTGATAGAAAAAGATATCGGGAGATCCGCCTTGACTCAGTACCTTCGTTAGAATAGATATGAAAGTAGAGATGCTCTGATATGTGATATTTTATTTATTCACTTTTCCGTGTTTTACGCGTACCATCCTGTCGCATCCGGGAATTATTTAACCTCCTTTCTCCATGATCGTTTTCATTAAGTTCCATCTCTCCGGGAGAAGATCCTTTTCCATTTTTATATTCATGGGAGATCGAATGTGCAAATATTCAATATCCGTTCCTTTTGTTGTAACCGGCTTCCATTGTGATCGGAGGAGTTTAGACGATGGAACACTGTAGCCAAAAATGAATCAAGGTTACACAGGATCTAAGATTTCTTGAGAGAAAATTGGTATGTTCTTTACCCGTCACGTGCGAATGACGCATACAAGTCTGTCATAATCATAGACATGTAAGCGTCTTCAGCAGTTAATGAGAAATTCCCAAGAGAAAGAATGTAGAATAAGTCATCACCGTGGGCAACACCTGGCAAAGAAAATTGAAAAAAGTTTCGATTTCATCCTTCATCTGAGCAGGGAGCGACGGTGTTCGACGGACGTTATCAATGGACTACTTGCGCGAAGTCAGCGGAACATGGCCGCCGCTGAGCCACCGAGGCTGTAACCGGCATTTGTTCCCCCCCCCCTCCACTTTCACATCGCTTAATAGCTCTCGGTTGGTTTGCATTTTGCATTGTTCGATCTAAATACAACAAGGAATAAATTAAAACTTAAGTATTTTTGGTACACGGCGAAGAATTTTCACTTTGTGAGAAATAGACAACCTTACCTTAACAAAGAATTAAGGTCAGGCCACTGAGAACCAAAGTCTGGCGGAACGAAAACAGTTGGCCGCCATATTCCGCTTATCCGGAAATGACTACCGATATCCTACGCCACTTTGAAACTTCGCGCAAGTAGTCCATCCCACATATTTATCTTCATACCGATATTTTCTGCCAAGCCTAAAAGCTGCTTCATAATGCTTCGGCTGCCTTGGTAGCTGAAATACCAAATGTAATGAGCCGGATATTTTGAACCTTCTCTGCGATATTGCTCAGACTCAATCATCGGCAAGAGGAAATACTGATCCGTCAATAACTGAAACAAGTGAACGAGATAATTTATTCATAACACGTGCGGCAGCAATACCACGCCCAAGGCTGCTATACTTCCGCAGTTATGACGAAGCGATACCGGTTATCCTTGGAAGAGACGCAGCTAATGGCTTTGAAGTCTACGAATAGGCCTACATACTATCGCTGCCAGAGAAATTCGAGAACGTCTACGCACGATTAGCGGTTAGGTTGGTAGAACTGATTGTATTCCCGGTTTGGAAGGCTGACTGATCGGCTCAAGGTCAGAGAGAGGGGAATCCACCAACCTTGCTACCGCTGATCGGGCTGCGGCAGCTGATTTCGCGCAGAAAAATTTGTAAAAGAACAGTACATCAACTTGACGTTCAACAGGGAGATCTATAACGATGACCACTGGTACTGACTCGAAAAGTCAAAACCCATTCTCCTTTGCGTCTGTGAGTGCAGTGAACGAATGATGATCGGCCAAGAGTACCGGTAATCTCTGGCCTGGCGACACTGTTTCGCCGCTATGCTGCTCATAGCAGCCGCCAGGCCCGAAGTTACGCTGGACTGACCGCACAAGCATTTTCGTTCTTGGAAGGTAGGCATACTTACGTTTGCCCCCTCAAGCACCTGGGACTTTTGCATGGGTCTCAGGTCGCTAAAATAAGCTTTTCGCAGTGTTTCCGTTGAAGCTTGACTTTTTTGATGCGGTTCCCGTAAATACAAAACTGGAGAAACAACTTCGTTAAAGCGCTGATCGAAATCCTGAAGCAACGTTGCGTTACCAAAAAGACCTGCGGAACGGAATGCAGAAGTCTATAAGCCTGTTTCTAAATCCTATCCCAATGAAAAACTGATGGTCGAATCGAAGTCAATTCGACGTCTATACGTCGAAGCCAGTTTGATCAACGGTTTATGGCCAATGTATGCCAATTTTATATTCTCAAAATTGCGTTAAGGAGTGCTTTTCCGCAAGAGGACTAGCTGTCTCATACGATATAAGGGAAGTCTTGTGATCTGATGCTATTCCGACGTCACTGTGACGTCGGAACAACGTCAAAGCGAGAAGCTCGTCGAAAATTCGATTTTTCTAATAAGAATTGCGTCGATTAGTTCGAGATTTTAACTTTTTTCGATCGACTTCCACTTCGACGTCAAATTGACGTCGATTCAACGAACTGGTTCTCACGGACAATTAGATACGTCAGTCATTCACGTGATGTTGCCTGTTGACGATTTATTATTTAGGTGGGAATGAGGAATGGCATTATTCCGTTTTACTCACCGCTAGACCATAGAGCACCTTCGTCCGATAATATTCCTGTCATATATGGCACATCGTTAGCGAGATCTGCATAGAGTTTCTTAGGGTGATACGGCAAAAGGGCGCCTGGGATATCTCCTTCGACAACTGGCTTAAAAGGAATGAATAGGCCAACCGCATATTCCTGTAAAAGGCGGCATTCCGCTTTTGCTTTTCACAATATCTTCCCATAAGACAAAATTTTCATTGTATGATACCGCATACAATGAAAAAAATGTTCACTTTCGCAAAGATAAAACAACTTTTATTGTAAGAGAGTCGTCTATGCAGGAAGTCGATTATAACGATGACGTCATCCCCGGGCTCGTCTGCCAGCGGCTTAACCAAGACCAATCAGACGGCCCGGTAAAAAGGCGGTCAACCATCAACAATCAGAGTCCGACTGATCCATGTCCAAATCCATTGTCGATTCTATCTATGTACAGAAAATGCCCATCTCTGTAGGTACGTTACCCCCGCCCACAAGTTAACTTCAAAACCGTTTCTGTAGCTGCTAACGTAGGCTCAATCTCCTGAACCCATAGGTACCGTCGCAATCTTAACTGATCCCAGCATCCCCTATTTAGCTCGACATTCATCTTACGTTGAAAACATGTTCCGTCGCAATGAGCTCTTCGGTCGTTTTCGTCTGGAGACAAGCGAGAAGGTCAACAGATGGTTCGGCAGGACAGTCCAGGTTTCGGGCTGCACTGCGGACGCGTTCCTTTGGCTCGTCTGGTGGCGCCAGTGCCCACGGCGCCATCGCAGACCCGCTGATCGGAAGAACCCGATGAATGAGTCCCTTCGCCAAGGGACTGATTGAGAGGAACTCGGCACACGCCGCCCCGGTGCTGTGCCCGGACGCCGTTATCAAATTGGGCTCTCCTCCAAAAGCAGCGATGTTATCTCGAACCCAATGAAAAGCGGCTAACTGGTCCTTCAGACCGATATTTCCGGGAATTACGTTGTCTCCAGTGGTGAGAAACCCTGGAAAAGGCAGCTTTCCTCTTACAGTGTCTGGATACTGTACCTACATGGTACCAAGTGAGTTGCGAGCCCCCGAGGCTTTTCGGAAATGGCGATGCTGCCCGCTCGACGCGAGTGCAATGCAGTTTGCCTACAACGGGTTGAATTCCTTGCTTTTCAGATGTAGTTGACATCACGCATGACACTCGTGTCATGCAGATTGCATCGTCATTTCATAAAATCCTCAGGGGCTCGCAACTCGCGCTAGGTACATTCTGTTCATTTTTTTTCTGAGAATTAAAATTACCGAAGGGCCCTAATCGATAGTTCATTGCAACGAAAATGACATCTTTATCTAAAAGGACACCGCTTCTATAAAAATCTTTCGACCCGTATACGAAATCTCCGCCATGCACGTACACAATGACTGGTAGTCGTTCATTCTCTGCGCGTTGAATTTTCTGCAAAAGAGATAAGTTAGTAAAAAGAAAAAAAAGTTACCAATGTGGGTAACGTTTTACTCTTTTTTTTCCACCGCCACTGTTTCGTTTCAGGAGCTCATGGAGCGGCACTCGAAACAAGCTTTTGGCTTTTGAACAAAGTACAACAATTAAAGTATCGGTACGTTCATTTAAAAAAGGCTTATTACTGGAATCGACTTACTAGTGAATGCAACTCATCACAAAACAAAAACAAACAAACAAGAAAAGGTTCAGACAAAGGTGCGCTTCGTGTACCAAGCCGCCTCCTCCCTTCCCTTCTCTTCCCCTCCCCTCTCCTTCCTACGCCATCTTCGCGCACGGGTAGCACGCAGGTTTCACACACTTTCAGTGCGTTTCCAAGCGGACCAAGAAAGCTCCAGTCCGCTGGATTGCTCCTTCGTCGAACCATGTTGTCCCAGTGAGTAGTTATCCCTGTAAACTCACCTCGGGAACATAGATATTCAGGTACAGACAATCTTCACTGCCGGCTGTGCCCCCGTCTTGCGAAAACACATTTGCTTGCGCACACGCCGAACGGGGGTCTTTCGCTTTATAATTCGATAAACTCGACCTCAAAGGTTGGGCGACTTTGAACCTCAGAGGTCCTATAGGAGGCTGAGCGTAAGGAATTCCTTCAAAAGCGGCGATTGGTCGCCCGAATTGCGATGTCGTCCAATAACCTTCAAAGTCGCCCGCAGGAGACGATACGATTGGATCAGGGCAACTGATCGGTTCGTCGGGTGTCGATACTGACGGTAAAGCCACGCCTAGACGACGAAGCTCGTCTTCAAAGCGTTTTACTGCTACTGCGTCGTACTTAATTGTATCATCGTAAGCGTGCGTCGAGGAAAGAAAGGCGAAAAGAACGGTTGCAAGCCATGTCATCGTAGCTGAAAAAAAGAGGATACATTAATAGCAGTGAACTCGAGCAAAGTAACGAGCCCCTGCGTATTTACGGAAATGACGATGCAACCCGCTCGACTCGAGTACCGTGCGTGTTGCCTACCAGGAGGGGTGTGAATTCCTAGCTTTTCGCCAGTAGCAGGCAACGCGCAAGGGCACTCGTTTTGAGCGAGCTGCTCGGTCATTTCTAAAAATTCTCAGGGACTGTCGTTCTTCGCTCGTTCGCTCGGCACGTTTTCCTGTGATATCGGTACCAGTATTTATTCGCTCGGCATGTTTTCGTTTTCCTGTGATATCGGTGCCAGTGCTGTATTTAAGATTCTCGAAGGAAAAACACCTTTGCTTCAACGGCTATAAAACGGGAAATTTCCCTCATTATCAGCGAGAATTCCCTCTGCAGGAAACATTTATGTAAATTGCACATAAATATGCAAGAATATCTAATCACGCGGGGAACCTTCGCAATCTAAGTGTAAACTTAAAAAAAAGAAAAGAAAAAAGAAAAGAAAAAAGAAAAAGAAAAAAAGCACAATGATAATTAAGAAAAAGCATGTAATAATAATAATAATTAAAACGCGTGAATAAAACATGATGTACATGTAGATAGATACCTACCAGTGATCTTTCTAACACAGGAGCTGCTGCTTTTATAAATATCCAGCAGCTGTAATTCCTTCTTTCATTCACTACGAATTGTTTCAAACAGAGTAAGGATTGGTAAGTTTGCTCATTGCGTGGGTCGCGTGATTTCGGCATTTTCGAATTTACGAATGTCAGGGTCGTTACGCTCTTTGATCATCCTGTAAACCTCCTCCGCTGCTCTCCATTATTTCTGCTATAAATTAAGGGCCAAAATACGACCTTCCGGTCAAATGAGAGCTACAATAAGGCAGTTTTCTGGCAAAAATCAAATTTTGCGAATAAGAATTCGCTAATTGCGATTACCGCTAATCAAGCTGAAAACCAGTAGCGCTGAAATCGACAGCTAGCTCATGGAGGACTACTAAGTTAGTAGTCCTCCATGGCTAGCTGCTGTTGGAATGGGGGCACTATGAAAGTCAATAGTGAACCCTTTCCCGCCGTTTCCTTGAGCGGAGAGAAGCGATAGGACTTCTCACGGTCTTCCATGCTCCTCCCAAACTCGTACAATGCGTCGATAGCAGAGAGCAATGCATTTTAAACGATAGAGATGGTATCGTTAGTTAGGTGTAGGGGCGGACTGGGCCGAGTGTGCGGGAGGGGTTTCCTA
>Ga0058701_10001552_pt1 | contig 16476 bp, 6 predicted proteins | sample AgamicOrMae_FD_97039 | JGI IMG/M metagenome (GOLD analysis project Ga0058701, IMG submission 97039) | Agave microbial communities from Guanajuato, Mexico - Or.Ma.e | ecosystem: Host-associated > Plants > Phyllosphere > Phylloplane/Leaf | place: Guanajuato, Mexico | collected 2012-06-04
ATATATATATATATATATATATATATATATATATAAACGCCAATTCGCTAAAAAATGTTGCCAACATTTCTTTAACAAAGAACGCATTTGCGTTTGATGAGTTGAGAATGGAGATTGGATGACATTATTCTATCCAAACCACAAACAAATTACAAGTGCCGTAATAACAATGATTAATGGCTGAAGACGACGTAAGTAAACCAGCCGTCATTTTTTTAAACGTATTTTCTTTCCTCGCTGAGTTTTAAAGGTGCAGCTTTGAATGCTCAATCCGCCGCTGGAAAGCGTGGCATCTAGCGGCAAATATGGGCGAAAAATCCATTACCCAAAAAGAATAACTTGAAACAGTGCCGGCAAATTCAGTTGTAAGCGCCTCGATGAGATAAAAATTCTAGCCTCCGTACACATAACAGACCATAAAGTAAGCGACACGACTTTTGATCTCATTGTCAGCGTTTTATTATTCGATTGATGTTTCTGACTCATCAGCGTTTCCGCCAGTTCGCCGCTAGATAGCGCCTCTCACGGCGGAGGAGCGAGAGGCCAACTTGTGCATGAAATTAAAATGATGCGTACTAGATTCATGGACCTGACCCTAACCAGAAAAAGTTTTGGTCCCATTATAAAAAACGGAAAAAAAATCTGGAAATGAATTAAGTAGTAATTACGAACTCTTTTCATTCCGATAATAAAGGGTACATCAAACGAGGACAAAACAATCGCCATGATTACAGTTGTTTAAAACAAATAAATCTCAAGTCAAAGGAGACATTAAAATTGAGTGTGAAATCTCTAGCTGAAGCAGTGGCAAGAGCCATCTGAAATTCCGGCTGAAACTCCTCTGGGAGTGGCAAATGCATAAAACAGCCGAGCTACCCTTTGCGTCAGCAAACAGCGTCTTTTACGTGCCTCTTTATTGTCTTTTAAATTTATGGTACACAAACCCGGCGGGAAATTTCTTTCTATTCCTGCATTCCTAGCCACAGGTTATCCTCGTGCAATGATAGACAGTTCTTCCCCGTTTCTCTGTCCGTTTGATCGTCTGCACCCACTGAATAATGACCGAATTCCGTTAAAATTCACTCAAAAATGGATCACATAATCCTTGGACCGTGTTCGACTTACTTCGAGGTTATATTCTCTGAACTAGAGCCCCGGTTATTTATTCCAAGATTGAGGTAACAACTAATTAGAGTTTTCATTTTTCTCCTTCCAAAAATGGTTGGTAAAATTTTCGTATAAGGGCCTATGAATCTTGCCGGGAGATGGGACTCTTATGAAAACTAAACGGCTTGCACTCTGACAGGAAAAGACTGCATTATTGTTTTCTGTACCAGTCGTCTAAATTCAACGAAAAAGAAAAAAAATGTTGCGTTCAAATCTGGTTTAACCTGTTTTTTAATTTTAAGAATTGCTGACAACACCGTAAAGGTTACTTTACTGTAGGTTAGATTCGGTTGGTCGAAGTTACGTGCCTGAGCATATTTTTCTATAAGCTCCGCTCGGCTTGCCTAACGTCGATAAGAGCGAGAAAACGAATGCAAACGAGAAAATTTCGAGTGTAGTGAGACTGCGTCGGAAAGCCGACCTCGGTCAGTGTGTCCCTTAGGTGGGAACCTTTAGTGTTCTGTTGAGGGTCTGTAAGAAGTCTATTGAAAGTTTGGGATGCTGAGGGGATTCTTGACTTTGGAGATCTGCGGACAGTCTGCGGAAGTTGTGACGGCACTACTTTTAGAGTTACGTAGTATGTACAGTAGAAATCTATCGTATTGCTAGCCCGAGGAGTTTCCATGTATGCGTGGAGTTAGATCGCAGTTATTTGGAATTCCGTTTGAAATTCTGTGGAATCGATGTCGGTGTTTCCAAAGAGTGTGTCCTGTGATTTTTTTTCGACAGTATTTTTTTCTTTCTTTTTTTTTTCCAACGGACTTTAACTTTTTGCCCTTGCGCTTCATGTAGTGAACCATCACGGAAGATGACAGTCAAGTTGCTCCGCGTCACAGAACGGCCTTCTCTTCTGTCACTACAAAAAAAAAGTTCGGCCAATTTGCGTTTTGATGGGTGGAAACTGCAGATTAGATATCCGTCTAACCCAGATATTTTTTTGCGATTTTTCTCCGATAAAATTTAATTTTCTCAGTTTGTACACACGCACCAATCTCCAGAGGTCTTTTAAGCCATGTCGGGTTCGTTTTGATCCCAAGAGACCCGGGGAATATGTTTCCAACCCGGGTTCAGAGGCAAGTATTTTTTTTAGTGTGTTGTCTTAAGAACGATTGCGTCACATCATCCTAAACAAAATTCAAGTAAGTCGTATACTGCCACAAATCCCAGCATATATCAGAAAAAAACGCAACTAAAATGATTAGTTCGAGTGGCACCCCACATATCGCAAACATAGAAAACGAATGCCCCTCACCGCTCTTTTTGGCAAACCTTGATATGACTTTAGGACTAAAAGAAGGTAGTGAAGAAAGGGTTCAGGGATTGCGAAGAAGGAGTCACGGATTTGTGGTTAAAGCTGGGTCCGTGTCACTGCCCAAGCTACGGATCGAGGCTCGGCCATAAGTCAAGTCAGGATTGCGTGGAAGACGGGCCAAAGATAAGCAACTAACTAACCGCGGCTCATCAGGCGACCCTGACCTGACTAGGCGTGCCTTCAGCGCCGATTGCGTTTGTCCTAATCATGGTTAACAACCCTCTGATTTCCGCACGTTGAACAATTGAACGGTTGACTCTTAAGTTTACCAGTGTTTTGTATGAACGCGTAATTTCCCCTCGCAAATCACTGATCAAAAATCTTGCAGAACAAAGACCAAACGTCTTACACGACAAAAGTCGAGAGATTTTTCAGTCCCAGTACTTTTTTTATGGGCGATTTTCGGCCAAAGACCCTTAAGTGACACATCCCTGTAGCGTAGTTAGTGAGGCGACTTCTACAATCGACTCTTTGTATCAATGTTTTTAGTAAAAAAAAGTTAGCATTTTTTGTTTATAGAAATAATTTGGTATTCGGGACATCTGTTTAATTGTGAAGATAATTTGCTTTACGAATTCGATCAGCTTACAATTAGATCAAACTAGAGGCAAAAAGAAGATACGGAAAAGTGAGGAGACACCCAGCAGAATCTCACATGAGTTCCAGCAACTATCCACGAATATCTCTAGGAATATTTTGAATCCACGTTTGCGAAGAATATGAGTAATATAGGTCTCGAACAGATGGGCGTTTGAAACATTGCACGCACTGTTCAGCTGTACTGCGAATATGTCAGAAAAAAAGAGAAAAAAAACTTTATTTTTTTGAAAAGCAGCGAAAAAATGACGTATTTAGTCACGCATCTGCCGTGCTTCGAACGCCAACTATGCCAATAGCTATATCGCGGATGTCAAGTGATTCTGCCGCCATATATGGTGCGTTCGGATCAAATTTCAAAGCTTGTTTACAAAGAAGGTTTGCTTCGGAGCGTCGATCGAAAATGAACAATTTTAATCCACAAGCTCATTTCAATACAAACGAGACTCGGTCTTTTCAAATTATTTTGGTAAAAATCGATATGTTTTTATGTGCGATGAAGGAGCTGCCAATAAATATTGCTTGCGTTTGACAGTATTTTTAAGGAATATTTTTAATTTACAAAATATAAAGGAAAAAAATACAGACTTAAAAAAAAAGAAATAAAAAAATCCATATATTTATCCGAATGTTTTGAGAACTCTGAAACCTTTGAGAGTTTGAAAGATTTGACAACATTTAAGGTATTATAGTAGACTCGACCTTGGTCAAGTGGTCAGAATCGCTTCAAATTTCTGTGGCAGGCTATGAGGATAACCTGGGTTCTCATAGGGGAAAAAAGGAAAAAAAAAAGGTTTCAAGATTACACCCATTGCATCAGGAAGCACTAATTAGGCTCGACAAAGCAATTCACCGGTGTTTTAGACGTTCTTTTTAAAATGTATCTGGGAAAACCTTTTGCTTGACAAACACTTTGGTTGTGTCCTTATCAGTAAATATCGAACATTTTCGAGGAACACGCATTAGGAAAATTTAAATCACCCCACAAATCAAAGTTAGGGATATGCATACACCGTTGTATGAGTTGAATTCCTATGCACGCTTGTAGACCTTTAAGAGCAGTTAGTCAACCTCACCACTTTGGTGAAGTGCTTATTGCCTACCTAAGATGATTGCACGCCCGCACGCTAACACTGATGGCTTACAAGCTTTCTTGTTCCGATTTCTATTCATTCCACGGAGATATTTCTCTTTGTAATACCTCGAATTGAAGAGCGGCCTGTGATAAAACCTTATTGGTATCTGAGCTACGATATCATCTTTGAAACTATGGTAGCTGTCATATAACAGAGAGAGGAGTTAATTTTTGGCATCTTTTTACAAAATTAAACTTTTTCAGAAGAGGCCGCAATGGTTCCTTACTTCGCTTACTTCAAACTATTTACGAGGGCTAATTTTTCCCAGGCGAAAAAAATGGGCTACCGGCGGGGCAAATACAATCCTGCAAAGTTCTTCTCATTACTTATGGAGGAAGAAAGAGGTTCTGGGGGTTCTTAAAGGGGGATGTTCACATTGGGAGTTGTACTATCGCTCGCTGAAAGAAACGGCATCCTTTTTCTTTTAGCGAAGTCGGATTTCGGGTTGCAGCTCTGGATGTTGTCGGGGGGGGGGGGTGTCCGACAATGAGCTGACCAATCACCAGCCTTCTCGAAAACAAACTCCAGAGTTGCAAAGCGAAATTCTGCCTCGCACTTTTTGTTTTAATTTGCACGCGATACGAGACAACGGGCGTCTGAACGTAGGGCATCCGGACCGGAGTTGAAACAAGGAGGATATCTGGTGGAAAACTCGATCTTAACAGTTTATCGTCTTCCTGTGTAGTGAAAGCCCACAGGAATGGAAGTTTATAAGGGAGCCCATGATGATAAATACCAGATCAAGCGGAGCGACAGAAGGCCGAGGCATATCGCACGCTTCACTTCCCGGCGGAAGTAATTGCTGCCGAAAAGAACGCGGCATCATGTTTCGTCAGAGACGAGCGGAGCAAACATAAACGTAATCTTAGTAAGCAACATGACGCTTGTTAACGCAAGTTTAGGTTAAGCTAGATACCCTGCGACTCCCTCCACTCGACTTGAAGGGTAATACTCAAGGGGCGGAAAAAACACCTTTTGAAATAGCAGAGTAGCTTTTGGGTTGGGACAGCGACTTGTTAGTCAAGAACGAGTTGCAGGCGTACTTGTTTATTTATGAGCGGTACTTACGAACTAATGGGTATTATTAAGGAAAACGATCGATGCGGTAGGGCCCTCCTTCATCATTTCCTGAGAAAACCCAGTAGAATTCCGGGCAAAATCAAAAGCGCTTCAAAGCAAAGAAACGCAGCGCAGACTATTCCGAGAGGAGATTGATCGGGCCGTTTTTGAGCCTGCTCCTTTCACGAGAAAGTTATTCGATACCTTCAAACAAACGCTCAGCGAGCTCGCGTCGTTATAATTTAAATACGTCGAAGTTCGGTCAGCCGGGTAGCCTTTGTTTTTGGAGGGTACCAGCATTAGATCAGATGAGTATCCTTTATACTTATCTGATTAGATTGCTCTCGATTCACAGTACCGGTATACCCTTTGCTCTTAGTTACATGAGCTTGCATAAGCGATCAAAGGAGGTTCAAAAGGAGAGGGAAGATAATCTGACAATGAGTTGCTTTAGCGCCAAGTGCTGTTGTAAATGCAAGTTCTTTTGAAAAATCACATCTCTTTGCAATTTGAACGGTTGCTCTATCTATCTCTGGTGCTCTGCCTTTTGCCGCCATGTCGAGAGCAACGGATCGAGGACTTGGGAGCTTAGGCGAACCTAACTTTACTCGATATAACAGTCGCGATTTGAGGGGAAAATGCGCGGTGACAATGAAACCCTGGATCGAGAATCCATAGAAAGTCAATGCATGGATATCCATAAAAGCATGGATAATTGAAGACTGATTTCCATTAAAACATGGATATCCATTTATGGATATTCATTGTTTACGGATATCCATTGCGGAATGTCCTTGCATGGATACCCGTGCTTGGATATCAATATGGATATTCATGCTTGTATGGATAATTGAAGACACCTCCAAAAATCATAGATATCCATGTTGATATCCGTGGATTTTCGTAAATCCATGCATGGATTTGCTATGGATTCTCGGACCAGGGAATCGTAATTATCCTCTAGAAATTCTGAGTTTGAGAGACCAAAACATCCATCCTAACGGGTTCTACAGTGTTTGAAAAGTCTTTTCTGTTTTACCCCAACTCTGTAAAAATGAAAGCGCCTGTTTTCTCTCTTTTCTAAGAGAAAAAATTTCTCTTCTATCGCGTTTCTACTTTGCACCACCACCTCCCATTCTCCACAACTTATACAGTAAAATCGTTTTGTTTTTGTTTGATTGCGAGTGGCACTTGCGAGCCATCAGTTTAAGTGAGGTTTTGTATGAGAAGCGACAAACTTAAAATGCCGTAATGCAATCATTAAAACTTGAAATGGCGCCTCATTTTACGAGGTCCTGAAACCTTAGGGAACCATGCGTGCGGCTCAAGCCGATGAAATAACAACGAAACTACCAAACTTTTCGAAATAATCCGCATGACGGTACCTATATTATAATCGGTTACAAAATCATGATACAACTGCAAAAACCCTCTTAAACTGTAGAAAATCAAATAAATAAAATGAATAGAATGAAGAGTCTGTTTACAACATCATACATGACAATTTTCGCAAAAGTTCAATTCCTCTGCAACAAGGTGAGAATTTTTTTTCACCTTTAAACACATCGTGGCTGCAATGTAATTTACAGCCAGCTATAATGAAGTGAAGGATAAACATAAGTGAACACACGTCTCGGAGAAACTCGTAAACCCCCCAAAACAGTTCGTCAAAAAGATAAACCTTCAGTAAGGCAAGTTTGTATGGCAGCGTTCGGTTTTTGTCCAGCAAATAACGCTTTCATAAAGAAAGAACCCTTCAGAGCCTGAAACCTTGTTTGCGAGAGAAGCCGGGAGGACTTTTCCGGTAAAATAACTGGAAACTTGCGATAGTAATATGATACTTGCTTTGAGATGAAAATTATTAGTTCCCATGGGGCTTTCCAGTGTGAAATGACTATGCAATACATCTAAACGTTATTCCTATCCCAGCTGGGCACGGCTCTTACTAGCGTCCAAGTCTTCTGTTAAGGATGTTTGCTTTTTACTGTCAGGTCAATATTCTCTGATCAAGTATCTCCAGTTTGTATGAGATATTTTAGGTTGAATGAATGTTGCATACTGAAAATAGCCGTGTATCGTGAACAGAGCTATGGTAAACCAATCCCCAGAGGCAAACTGTTCAAGAACCTGACGAGAAATTGACGGGTTGAAAATCAAAATAAAAAAGGCTGAATTGATCCACAATATTCGGGAAATATTTCGAAATTGAATCATCTCTAGTTAAGTTCATCAAGTAAGGTTCATGTGTCTCACTTCGCTCGGCTAATCGACAAAAGTAGGAACACTAGAGCATGAGAGAAGTACGCACTAATCTCATGACTAGAGAAAGATCAAGGTCTAAAAAATTCATAGAACATTTCCCTAGCCACCAGAACTTTACGTGAGCTCGATGATGCTACGAGATCGGTTAGACAAAGGAGAATAACTAATTGATGTAATATCCTGAAGGAATCCTCCGCGCAAGGCTTTGCAATCGGACTATGGAAAAGTACTGTATTTCCAGTTTTCCAGTCTTCCATCACCAAATACTCAGTGACTTGTTTGAAAAGACGGATATCGGAGTGGACCTAGAAGCGTTACTTAGGTAAGCAGTGCAAACTCCATTTGGGCGCAGCTAGCTTTTGTGTCCTAAGCAGCAGGGTCTGCCTTTGTAAGCAAGAGGAAATTATCATGAGAAAGCGGCAGGAAGTCCCAGCAGGTCAGCTGCCTTTTGAGTTTACGTTTCTGGTCATCATGACCATGCATACTTCTTGCAGATCTCTAATTACAACTTTGCAATTACAACTTTGCTTAAAAGAATTGGGCTATAAATCCGTGGGCCAACGCCAACAGGAACTTCATCATTAGCATTGCAAACAAAAGGCGAATCGGGAGTCTCTCTCCTGTCATACTGAGACCAAAATTTTACCAGAACAGTTTTTTGGAGGTACTTCATGATTAATCTTGATTAAGAACAGTAGTTTTCACATTTTTTCAAATCACTCAAGATAATACTCCACAATATAAATTTGAAAAAGCTGAAGACTAAACGGAGGTCAATTTTCAGGGATGTAAATATAGAGCAGGAAGGTTCACAAGCAGAGGATTTGTATATTGCCTCTGAAACATCAAAAAAAAAGCAAGGCAGAGTTTTGATGATTTGAATATTAAGTAGCAGCACCGATAACTTTTCTAGGCGACACCTGTTTGTGCGGATTTGACTGGCAAAGTCGTCGGCTTTGAAAAGCGCTTTCATGGCACGCCTGGTGCACGGTGCGAAGTTCACAAGCAAAGTTTATAAAGCTTTTTTCTTTCATAAGAAAATAACATCTGCAGTTGAAATGCAGAATGATAACATAAAACGTTTCTTGGTAGAATGCCTTTTTCCTGCACTCCTGTGACTCCGCAAGCGTGTCGCCGCGTCGTGCTTCATGAAACAAGCCCGATGTTAAAAATCTTGAGCCGCCTTCTTCTATGCTCGACGATTTATATTACTTTTGGTATCGTGAAACATACTTTCCGGTTTGGTAATATGTATTGCAAGTTCGCCTCCTCTTTAAAAAGATTGGTTCTCAATTGGGATGTCGAATCTGTAAAGATTTTTGCTAACAAACCCAACTTTTCTGGATAATGAATGAGAGAGTGCATAAGTTAAACTGGAAATGGAAATCGTTTTCAAAGTCGGTCATTCCAAAGGAAACTCTTCAGAGAGACATCTCACGCATGCAAGATTCTGGGCAGCGTGGTCCTCTGTGGACATTGTAAAAAAGAGGCTGTCGGGGGAGGTAAAGAAAAAGCTTGGTTTTTACTTGATTGTGTTGAGGAATAGTCGGGCATTTCAAGCATTACTCCAATCACCATAAAACACTATGCATCAATCCTTAATTGCCTGAAACCCCCGGAGAAGCTCAGATAGGCGAGAATTTTTTTGGGAACTAGCGAAACCTTTTTACCCATGCGTCCCTGAACGGACGTCCGAGGGCACGAGCCCCTACAATATTCTCGCACTGGCCTTTGGCAAGGACCTGCGATATCCATGGTGATTTTGATGAGGATCATGCTGAGTCACCATCATGACCGCCTTCGAGGGAATGCCTTGTTCACAGACCAACAATATGCTGGTGCATTTCGCAGGTGTACGCTACTCGCATGCAGGGAAGGATGTTGGGGATATGTTAAGTTGTTGGAAGGAAGATGATGCTGGCGCACGATGTGCTTTGGTGCAAATACTACGCAGGAGAGTGCTCCTCTCCACCACCTGTTGAAGGAGTGCGTGTGTATAATTATGGTGCGCTACGCGGTCTCTGCGCGGCGCGTTGTGCGACTGTGCGCTGCAGTGCACGAGGTGGTGCGGGGTGGTGGGGTGGCGTGCGGCGTGAGCAGCGCGGGGTGGCGTGAGGCGGGGCGGCGTGTGGCCTTGAACTGGACCGGCACGGCGCGGCGTCCTGACCTTGCCGTACTCGCGGCGACGTACGCGGGCGCGGAGGGCGCAGGGATGCGGGGCCACGACGACGCCTCGTGGGGACACTTAATGAGGTCGCATCGACGAAAATCGATGCTCGTCCGGGTCGGGTTGGGTCGGCTTGGGTCGGCCTGGTGCATCGATCGCGGCCGCAGCGCGCCTCCCGCGGACTGTTGCGTCGCTGGCGCGCGTCGGCGCTGTGGCGCGCCGCCTCCGGGAGGGGGCAGACTCGTCCCCTCTGCTTGGTGGTTGGCAGCTCCCCTTTCGCTTTCCAGCCAGTTAGCCGCCAGCGCGCAGTCTGCACACACATACGTGAGGCAGCTCCTCGCCCTTGCCCCTCACCTCACTCCGCCATCTCCCCGTCCTCCTCAAAGTGCGTTTCGACTTGGCTGCCTGCCTGGCGTGGTGTCGCCGCCCTGCCCGGCCGCCCTCGGCGCTGCCGCTTCTGTACTGCCGTCCGACGCGAGGAGCGTGTCCGCACGCGGGCCGCTTTGCGCCGCCCGCGCCGCCCGCGGCCCGCCGCGATCTCGCCAGCCGCGCCTGCCTGCCAGCCGACATGGCCCTCAGCTTCAGCGTGAGCCAACCACTCCCACGCACACCCACGGACTAGCTTCGGATAAACCTACCCCAACAAAATGATTTTCACGCTCATTGCTCTGTGAGGTGAGATCAATGTCTCCGCTCTTCGCAGTACAAATGCGCCGCATCAAAACCCTATCATTCCTCTTAACCTACAAAAGCCCAAAGTATTTGGAGTGAAATTTAGCTTAAGAGAAATTGAAAGGATTTTTTTCATTAAAACATACAATTTTGATCTTTAAAATATACCTTCATTATTGAATTTCAAGTTTCCAGGGGGTGTGTATTTTTTTAAATTGCGACAACACTGAACTGAAAAGATCCTCTAAAATATTTTTTTCTGTTGCCGAACGGCATCGCTGGGCGGTAGTGGGTTAACCGATAAGGTGTCTTAAGAGTAACAACACTTGAAAATGACATCATCTCAAAACAAAGTTATTACTTACAAGCGAGAAAAACGCGACATCGCCTATCATTTAGCACGTTTCATTACAAGGCACAAAGTATTCATTATTTAGATATGGATATTCCTCTGATCTAGTCCTTTGAAAGCCGCTTAAAATGTTATCACTACCTTAAAATCGAACCTTTACTCTCGGGTTAAGACGTTGATTGTTGTATGGTAAATGTCCGAATAACGATTAGCGACAAACTTTTAAAGAGAGTCATGTCTTAATGAGCCATACAGAAATATGCCGCTTTGAGTTCAACAAGACTCCCGAGCAAACAACGCTCATCTTAGAAGTCGCAACTTGTTACACCTACTGTTAGGTTTTGAGCAAAATCTTCCCTTTGACGCAAGTTTCATTTCAAAAATGAACTCCTAAGTTGACATCATAGACTTGACTTGGAAAGAGTAAGTCCAAAATAGAAAACCCTTGAGCTAAGTTAAAGAAATATTTAAATCTCTTGGGTGAATCCGCCGAGGATTCAGAGGAAGAGATGAAAGAGTAGAAAACCACAGAAACACCCAATAACGAACGGTATTGTCCATATCGTGACTAGTCAAAGCTGATATTCAGCCAAGTGAGCTACCACTTAGCAGCTTCAACTGATGTTGGATAGGAAATCACCGGTGGTCAAGAAGTTAGGCTAATATTTTCATTAGCACGCAGTTACTTGCTTCATTTGACTGATCTGGCTCCTCTCCCAACACCAGCTACGTGTTGCTTAGCCATCTTCCAATCCTCAGAGGGTTGCGAACGTTTTATTCTGATTCCATCTTATGTATGTATTCATTTTTTATATAATTGCACTGAGTTCTTTTCACCCTTGACAGAGATATCTATGTTTTCCTTCAACCAGGACTCCAATTTACAGTTATACATCAGCCCGTACTGCCCGGTAGAGTTGGCCTTTGAAGCATTTGAAGAGACTTCTTCGCATGAATATTCAAGAAATCAACTTATTTTTAAATGTATTATATGAAAGAGGCTGATTTTTATACATAAAAATAATAGTGCCAAGAAAAATCTTTGTAGAGATAATTTCAGTTCGAAATGTTTCGTGTCAGCTCACAAAAATGAGCGTTGACGCAAAAATTCATAATCATAAAAAAGACCTATCTAGCAACTTTCAAGTTTCAAACTCTGCATTCTTTGGGTGTTTATCTTCTAAAATGATACAAAATTTTCTTTGAAAATGAGGATGAGTGACATAAGGTTAGGTTATGGTTTTGTTGACCAAAGCCAACCTATTTTAGTTTATCTCGGTGAGATTTAAGCATGTTAGATTGATACACAATAACTCGCATCGTTATCGGTCCTGCCGCTCTTCACCAAGCCCAAGGCCTCTTACTCTTCTCCAGAAACAGTCTTTCCCAAACAGTAAGCGGCATTAGGCTTGGTGAATTTGATGTCAGTTCCTTGTGCCTCGATACGTTCATTTTGGCAACGAAAAGTGAGACACGAGTTTCTTCCTTTCCACGTATTTTCGCCTCGTACGTTGGCCGCTCCATTTGCAGGGCGAAACGCATCGCACACTGCTCGCGCATTCGTTATTCCGATTCGTCTCCTGCATGATCGCCTACAAGTTTTCCTCATTGGGAGTTCCCCTACAGCCCTTACTCAAAGGTACGGGCCAAAAACTCAGCCCTTACTTCAAAGGTACGGGCCAAAAACTCAGGCCCTATGTCTTCGGTGGTTTTTATCTTAAAATATCCCGAGTCCAAGTTTCAGGACACTGAAAACTGAGACAAGTCAGTGCTCACTGATTTACCTATTTAACGCCATGTATTTTTGAAGAACTGAATCTGGGACTATCAAAGTCAGTGTACTGAGAAAAAAAGTCTAAAATCAATGCTTCTAAAATATACAGAATCAAATAAGAAGACAGTGGGCACTGATTTGTCCTAGTTGTCAGTGCTCTGAAACTCGGACTCAGGTATCATGCTTCCCACAAGAGTGACGCCCCTGTAAGGATGTATGATAAGATCAGAATACGTTGACCGCAATACTTTGCTCCACATACTAAATGACAAAAGAAAAGGTTAAATAAAAATGCTTAATATTTAATACAGTGTTGAGTTAAGACCGTTAAGACACAGGAAATAACGTCGTCATTGCAATTTAGAGAGTAATTTAGTCTGCGTGAGGTTTTCAGTAACGTCGCAGCGTTGGCGTCGTAAACCATTGCGGGACTTGCTGAGCACGCAGCACGTCGTGCCGTGCTCGCAGAGTCGTAGAGATTCACAAGATTAGCTGGCAGCATAAATTGAAATACAAAATCAGCTTCCGACTCCGATCAGTTCCACCCCATCAATAGAGCCTTATTACCATAAAACAGTAGAGGTTGACGCATCATCATAGCCCGTGATTTATGCTTTCTTTTCGTGTGAAAAATACTACCAGGAGCCGAACTTAAATACAGCCTGTGAGTTGAGGATTGCTTTCCTTCGACTATGACTCTTTAAAAAGTCCTTTATTAGCTTTTATGTAAGAAAAGTAAATAAAAAAATCTAGTGAATCTTGAACAGCAAACATATCAAGTTTTCTCATCCGGCGCTTGAATAGAAATTCGCAGGCGTAAAATGAAGATCTATCACAAAACTGTAGAATAGCTACTTTTGATCAAATGTCGACCGTATTGTTTTTGACTCCCACGTTAAGGGCTTCTTTCTGGAGATTGTGTGATCTTCAAATATCTAAGTACCAGTATGATGTTCTCTTTTTTCCGAGAAAAACTTGTTTCCCCACAAGCGAGATATGCATACACGTCCGCGTAGTAATCCGTTTTTAGTTCTGTAATTTTAACCCAAATAAAGTAAACTACACTCAAAGAAATCGAGTAAATCTGAGAACTATTCAATATTCCATCAAGAGAGTTGTCTTAAGAAACATCCACGTCAAGGATGTTGCCACTGTTAGGTTTCTCCTGAAGAAAAACGCCTTAAGGCCCTGGTAAAGGCACTTTCGATTAGCACTTTATGATTCACTTCTTCAACTTTAATTCTATACAAAAACCATCCAGACTGCTTAGAATTAGTAGCAGTCTGCTAATCCGAAATAAGAACAAAGTTTAGAGACTTTTTTCTTTAGGGAGAAGCTAATCTAAAGTCTTTCCACGAAAAAGCTGTTGAGGAAAAATAAAAATTAATGTTGAAAATTCTAAACTGTTTGACTTCAGGCGCAAGCAGTAGAAGGGGATGAATCTCGGACGAGTAGGAGAAGCAACCTTGCTGAGGGCAAGCTAACAATGAGGGCACTGGTCAACAAGCTTCGAGTAGAAGAGAGAGCGGGAGAGAAAGGGAGAGAGGTATCGCGTCACTGGATTTATGTTGGGTCACGTCCAAATCTAATTACAATACATAAACTCTTCAGAACGAGATTTGTTTGTTTCCGAGACTTTCAGTCAACCTTCAAGCGAAACCATTCGGACAAAAACGTTTGTAAAATCAACATTCTGCAATATGAAAAATAAAACAAAAGTGTTGAAAACCCTCCTACACTGGAGATAAAACTTCTAAAAGACGTGTATGATATGGCAGGTTGAATTAAGACAGTCGATTGTAGCGGCGAGGACAATTTATGGCCCGAATCCTCAATACTCTTTTCTGCAGAATTTCAATGATCGCATATTCAGAGAAATTTCAAAAACATGCTGTACACCTCAACTACTTTCAATCATCAAATATGTAAGTGAATCTTGGAGTGAACACCTCTGATATACGGGAATGATACCAAACCTAATAAATTATTTCAGAGGTACCTAACTTGCGAATTAGAACCAAACAAAAGTGGCTGCCTGTGTACCCCTCTTCTACAGTTAACAGTGACTCAAGTGGAAATTATGTGATCTTAATAAACGAACTCGAAGTTTTGCACCATTACCCGTACTTTCATTGATATGGTATTTTTAGCATCGTGAGGCCACCTCGTGGTTAGTAATATTTTTGTTAAAACAAATGAGAGGATGATAAACGATTTGTTTGGGCATTAATTAGGCTCTTTACAAGGCTCTAGCTATCTACTTAAGCAGCCTTGGTTTCAAAGCGCTCTTCAAGGGAAAAAACAAAAAATCGGTCTAATTTAATCGGCAGAAAAACGCAGCTTATCGATTCCAGTAATTTGTATGATAATCTAATCAAGCGGCTCAGTAAGTCGATTCCGGAGGTTTGACACAATGCTCCTTATTCCGACTTTGCTTATTTAGTTCCCCCGACAGGAAAGTGCCGTTCAAAAGCTCTAATCCAACTCTTTTTCAGTATTCATATTCCTGAGACGTTGCCAAAGATCACAAATTGAATCGGCCGGGGAACTGCATCACGTTTTACCGGTGGCCTTGAAATCGAAAGACAGCGTCGGCTAATGGACGACTTTCACGAGTTTGGGCAGAACATGGCGGACAATGAAAAAAATTGTCTCCTCCTATGTTCAGAGGGGAGGAATACGTTAGCCACTGTCCAACATGTTCCATCCAAAATCGCGTCAGTTGTCCATTCTCATGATTCTGTGCAGACTTTTCCCCCACAGTAATAACGCAAACTATTAGGCACACTCTACGTTCTAAAAGGTGATTTTCAATCAACACAAGAGAAGAAGAAACGGCTTGATAAAATACTGATCATCGCTTTCCAAGTACAATGCAACATGTATGCAAAAGGTCGTGGAAGCCCCAACAGAAAAAAAAATTACTAGTCGAAAACAAAAACGAAAGAAAAGTACGCGTATTGGCTCCTCGAGTTCAAAAGAATCATCAATATTATTGAAAAAAAAGTGCTATTATGATTTTAATTATTTAATTGTGAAATTTAGTTTTTCTTACATAAGAAGATAACCATAAATTTTCAACCTTACATGGAAAAAACGTAGTATCGAACGACTGTTCAGATGATTTCTCACTTAACCTGAACTTCGCAACAGTTGCCATTTTGATTCCTCAAAAGTAATCTGGAATTGGGGTAGAACGAGATAGTCCATGGCAAACAGAAAGGGCTCTCACGCTCAACAGATCGCGTTCAGGCCAATGTGTTGGGGGAAAGGGAATTGGCCCGAAAAGCTCTTGTAAAATTTACATGATCTTTTCTTTCCAATGTATGTGATACACTTTCCCATGCGGGCAGTTTCCAACACGGGGCAGCCTCGTCCCTGTTTCTCTATGTACATATCCAGGTCATGCAACTGGGCCCTTCCTGTCCGTAGCAATCATTAGAGGGTTAGGGTTAGTTGTAGACAAGTAAAAAAAATATATAGGATATCTGTAATATGTATCTAATTTAAGATATTGTTAAAAAAAAGCCTTTACAATAACCTCTCCAGTGGATCCCTTGGCTCGTGGGTCGATGAAGAACGCAGCTAACTGCGTGTCGCAATGTGAACTGCAGTACACATGAACATCGACAACACAGTAAAAATATGAACCCTTGCAGGCACCGTGCATAAAAGAGTAGGCATAATCGCAGGTTCAAGTTAACATTATACCTTACGAAAAACAGATCGATCTCTTTAGATTTACCCCTAGATGAATCTTTAGCTCTTTCCTTCCTTTCTCAGTGATATGACGAATGAGGACTTGAATGAGGACGTAAATTACTAGAGGACTCAATTTTTCGGCTACCTTTGTAAATAAAAAAATCAGATTAAGTTGCCGCGGCAAACTTAAGGCGCGAGCAAAAGCAAGTGGACTTTGCTCCGTAAACAACAAATGCCTAAAAATTAAAAATATTAACATTCGATTCTGAACATGAG
>Ga0058701_10001553_pt1 | contig 16476 bp, 9 predicted proteins | sample AgamicOrMae_FD_97039 | JGI IMG/M metagenome (GOLD analysis project Ga0058701, IMG submission 97039) | Agave microbial communities from Guanajuato, Mexico - Or.Ma.e | ecosystem: Host-associated > Plants > Phyllosphere > Phylloplane/Leaf | place: Guanajuato, Mexico | collected 2012-06-04
TATCCACTAAAATGACAACTAAAGACATTTTTTTTTGGGTTCGTTTTGTTCATCTTACCTCACTGTGTACCAGCACATTGATTTCGAGTAGAATATCTGTATATTTTTTTTAAAAAATGTCAGCATTTAGAGTACTTTGTCAACTTGCCCCGGTACCCTTGTCATCTTACCCCGGTACCGGGGCAAGTTGACAAATTTGCAGGCCCTTGGGAAAATCGCTTTTTCATTACCCTTTTCCAACGTAAAAAAATGAATATTATTCGCATTCAACACCCAAAGAGATGTATTACGCAATGGTGAAAACGGTTTTACTCAATTCCTCCCCATTTTCGATGCACAGTCGAAAATGTAAAAAACTTGTCAACTAGCCCCGGTCTCCCCTATATATTCTGGTTGATTTTTAATTTTTTTGGAGGTACGCTGTGTAGGTACTCTTTTAAAGGTTGGATTTTCATCCCTTCGAGTTCAACTTAGCTGGTTCATTCATTCATTAAATTATGAAGATTAAAAAACCATACAGGTTGACTAGAATATAGCGACTAGAACTCTTGTCTAACGATAGCGGAACACCGGCCGTTCCAGTCTCAGATACTTCTCTCACAAAAACGACGTAATTTTTTATTCTTTTTTTTTTCTTTTCAATTTTTTAGTTTTTCAAGTTGAAAATTTGCGTTGGGAAAAGGGGAGTCTTAAAACGGGAAACCGACATGATGAATTCGCTACTTCAGAAATGGGTGACATTTAGTGCTCACGGAAACCAGCAATGCTGATCGATCGAAAATATTTTACTTCGTTGCCGGCTCAGTTTCTTTCCTCATTTCGCTCTCGCGAGTTTCCTGATTAACCGGTGATGGGAAGGCACTTTAAGGATGCGCGAAAATCTTACTGGTCCAGGAACAGGATATCATCGCAATATTTCAGCCAATAACGTTTCCCGCTCACAGTGGCACATGGCCTGTAAGTGATGGTACCGGTACAAGTTGGCTTCGCTGCAATTTATGTAATTTGCCCTTTTAACGACGAAATTATTAAAGTTTAGCAAACTTTCTATGCGGCGAACGAAATGTAATGCGGGGAATGAGTACTGCACGGTACGTAGCCTACCGCAGGTCACTACGCTTTGCAGTAAAATTCATATATTACGCTGTTCGAATGCCTGTTCGAACCAAGCAATGTGCGTTGTAATTCTTCTAAGTCGCGATGCCGTTCGACATAGGCGTACAATCCTCATGCAGGGGCGTATCGAGAAGCAGGGAAGATCCGAGGCCTCTACAAAACCCTCAAGAAAAAAGGAAACATTTTTTTTCAATTCTTCTCTTTTTTTCTTAGGAAATAGAAATAAATTCCTCAAGAAATTCATGAATTGAAGAAGATGCAAACAAATCTAACTACATTTCACCACCCGGTAGTAACCACCCAACACTTACGCGTTTCTTCGCCGTAAATGAAAATGGGAATTTCGCAGTTTGTGTTCCACCTTAGTCACCAAGCTAAGCGGAGCAATAGCGAAGTGCGGCATGAGGTATCTAACCCACCCAGCTCAACCTTGGTCGTACCAACCTTTAACTAGATTAACTTATGCGCTGTTATTTCGATAATCCCCACAATACAAGTATAAAGAAAATTTAAACCATGGAGGAACCCAAGAGGTTAGAAATGCTTAATGTCGATGGAAGACATTTCATGATCGCGAAAAAAGAAAAACTCGGTGAAGTCAGAGAAGTGAAGCGTTTCTTTTGTACGAGGAGAGAAGTTTCTTGTTACGAATCACGCGAAATATGAAAACTATTTATAGATTTCTTCAGGATTCGAGAGAAGAAATATAATAACGACGCACAAGACTATTCGCAAAAGACTTTTACTCTGCCGCTATTGTCCCATTTTTTTTATTATTTTTTTTTGAGCCTACGATTCTTTGGAGCTTAGAGATTTTGATTGTAAAGTCGCGACCAAAATTCTAACCTCACAAGTTGGGGCTATCAAACTGAAAAGGGGCCAATGATGCTTGCTCTTGGCTTCTAAAGAGGGGTAAAAGGCTATCGAAAAAAAAGAACAAGAGTAATATATCAAGCTATTATACTCACAGGTCCAAGAACTTCTTCTCACAATAAATAACTAGACAACAAGTTGATACAATCAAATATTCGTAGAAAAATTAACAGGTAAGTATCGCAGTTTAGTTCGCACGTCAGTACCATACTCGCTTTGGTTTTAGATAGTCAACAAATTAGAAAGGTACCGTAAGTAATGACATTTTTCGAGGTAAGTTCATTAAACAGTCACCTCAATCTGAACTCGCCCGCTCTGTCAGTAAAATTAATCACGAAAATAGAGGATAAAAAGATAACGAATTAACCTCTATTCGTTACAGCCGCTTCTCCAGAAATCAGTTGATTGCAATAACGTAAAAACACACTATTTACCACTTTGTAGATATCTACGATTTCATAACTCTTGTTTGGAACTAAAAATCAAAGCAACATCAAAACCGCTGAAATTCGAAGAAAAAAAAACTAAATAGCTTTCACGGAGTACTTTTTTTGTATTTCGTCTAAAAATTTTACGTACGGTTTAGGTGCGGCAAAAGCAAACATTTTTTTTTTCAGTTTTCTAATAAACACAACAAATCATTACTGTAAGAATGGTTTGTAGTGGCACTACTAAAGTAGCCATGTGTATAAAAACAACAGAAGTTTTAAATCGGCCTAGCAGGCTTGCGGTTGTTTAGGTTTGGCTAAGTTACAATAATAAATTAGTCCCGATCATTTTCCAACGAATCACGATCAAAAGTCGACGTACTGGTTCTCGACAAAAAAAAGAAAAAAAAAAGGGCCATAAATGCTGGGTGGTCTTACACTCATGGCGAGCGACATGGATTTTGGAATCGTACCAGATGTACACACGCCTATATTTTGAGTGAAAAATAGCCTAAACGTTGGGGGGAGTCGCGTGTGCCCGACCCCCTCACTGAGGGTGGCTGCTGGCAACATTTTCATTGATTTTTTTCAAATCGAACAACCATGAAAGTTCATATATGCTCACACAAATGTCAAAGAAAGATAGTGATAAACCATCCAAGAAAAGATTGTGCCAATCCAAAAAAAGAAAAACACTAAAAGGACCAAAATTTTACCACAAATATATGATAAGCCACAAAGAAGACAACACTTCAAGAGCCTTCTGTTAATGTGTAATATTCTCCAAATTCACACAAATAAAAAAAAAAAAGGACTACACAGGGCTTCACGACCAAAATCCTGCCATAAACGTAGTCAATGCAATCGTAGGAATAAAAATTATCGGTAATGTGACCGCACATTTTTTTATGAGTAAGTGATTATGCCGGAAGAGTTATGCGATTCCGTCTCCTGATCGGATTTTTCAACAGTAAACACTGCCAACTTTTGCAACGTGGACAAAACATTTTGTTAAATTCTGTAGCGGTTGGCATGCAAGAGCTTCATTGCAACAGGTCACATATCCTCAAATCCTGTTTGCGTTCACTTGGCCTTCCCTCAGGAATCGACAAAGTCTCTCTGGAGCGAATCGATATCTTACTAAACGGTTAAATCCCCGACAGCTCAAATTTCCTTGGTGTGATCACCCTGCTGATGCCTAACGCCATCTAGCGGCATTCAGCAGAACTATTCACTTCGAGAGAAGTAGGGTAGTTTACACTACCTTGGCCCCTTTCAATAGTGAAAGAGACGCAATTCTACCGGTAGATAACGTTACATTCAGCGAGGGCGAGCCCAATCCCATGTTTAGCTTAACCTTGTGTAACGAAAAGAAACTTGGATTCCTTCCCTCAAGATGCCAAATCACGGTCCAGCGACACCTGAAGCGGTGCAGCGAACTTACACATTGCAAAAATGCTCCATAAATCTCAAAAAGGACACAAACAATCTACACCTCCGACTAAACTTCGCACACGACCAAAGTTGGTAACACTTCTAAACAAAACCTCATGATAGAACCGTAATAAAACCCTGAAAAATCCAGGCCGGCTGCAGTCAACCCAAACTATTTCTTTTTTTTTTTTAATTTTACATGAAAAGCAAATTACGATGTAATAACCGACACAACGTAGTATGAAGAAATGGTAAACAAGCATATCACAAACGGACCGACAACTTTGAAGTTGTTTGTACTTGCACATCGCCACAGAGTGAAGTTTTGAGAGATGTGTTGCCTTGCAAAATATGAGGAATCTTAACCGAGCTCTGAAACTTTGATAGGTTTATAGAGCAAAGCTCGGATTCACTTCCGGTTAGGCACGTTTAATTCGTCACTGATCTCCCTCATTTCTCGGGTTAGGCTGATTATCGGCAGCTCCCCAGGCGAAGCCACCCGGCCGGTCCTCTGGCAGGGGAGTGTAACCAGCGTCTTCCGGATGCGGATCACACAGGTTTTTCCTGGAGCAGGGGGGGGAACATCCATCAATTACAGAAATATCACCTAATGCAACTAGTTTTTAAGCCTGCCTCCTCTTGGAGAACGGCTTTAGTTTCTAAAAATTACGCATGCAAGGCAAGACAAAGATATTTTGATTATTTACATAAAAGCAGGTACTTAAAATAAATTTAGTATTTCTTTAAATTTTTTATATTTATTTTTATTTATTTTTGTCATTTTATACTTCTTTTATTTGGCAAAGAATAAAATACAATGACCTAAAATATTGACGCGTTATTAGATATTAGTTAAACTCCCAAATTTTCGGAAGAAATGAAAAAAAGTACTTCCTGGGCAGATATTGGTTTTGTTGTTTTTTCAATATTTATTATTATGAAAAAAAAAAAGAAAGTTTCTCCATGACGGAAAAAAATTAAGATAATCAAAGATTGCTGGGCGGTCTCTTATTTAAACTTTCATGCGAAGCGGGTAAAAAAATTCCTTCAAAAAAGAGGGGTGGCGAGATATCTTTGTACAAACTTAAGACAAATCACTTACCTAGGTTTTTTTCCCATTTTTTTTCTTTTTTTCATTTTTTAAAAATTAATTAGGGGAACATTTGAACTGCCTTCTCCTTCTTCTGCTCATCTATTTACTTCTTTTCTTCACTTTACCTTCATATCTTTGACCCCTTGTGACGGCAAGGACGACCCTTCCCAATACCAGAAAAACAGCCGTGCCCTAAAGTGTTTTTTTTTTTTTCAAGACACGTTTTGATTACTGTTACTCACAAGAATTGTGGTGTTTGAAGCAACTTGAATCCTCCTTGCTCTGCCGGAAAAACATCTTCTAAAACGAAATATGCATGGCCGACGGCTATGCCCATTAAATCCACCCAAACGGCATTGCCGAGAAGAACGGACAACGCAAATAGGAACCACGGAAGGTACGGGGCCTAAAATTAAAGAAAAAAAAAATAATTTAAACATAAAAGATTGCCAATTAATTTTGTGTATACCTTAGGATTTGTCCTCACTCACTTGAAAGTTAACAAGACCAAAGAATCCCAGTCTGATGTACGGATTTCTTCGAGCCCACACATAAACTAACATAATAGTCAATGCATGTCCGAGGAATAACGCATTGAGAAAAAACCCTAAAATCTGTAGTAAAAGATTAAGGACAATTCAGACAAATATCAATGACAAATTACAGGCAATTCAGCTGTAGGTAAAGGTGCTGTGGTAGTTTAAGCTTAAAATTGTTTTAAAAAAATAAACAATCATTATTATTATTTTAATATCTATGATTAGTTCTTTAGCTTCTAAACAAATCTAATCTTGGAAAATTCAATAAGGGCTTAAAATTGGATAAAGGACTCACATTAGAATGAAGGGCAGCAGCCCTCCCAAAGAGAAAAAGCCATTCACTGATTGAATACAGGGCATCACTCTTCTGAATACATGCATGACATGGGATATTGTTAGGAGAGGAATGGTATGTAAGATAACAAAGATCAAAGAAACTTTAGCTTTGCTGTAAAGGCAAGAATGGGAACAACAACACTTAATTTTTTAGTTGCATCATAAACAAGGTGCGAATCATGTTAAGTCTGAAAGGATACAATCATTGAAACTCCACCAAAGATGAAGAACATGACAAAGTCCGCAGTGCGTCCACGGAAAGACCCCTCTTCTAGCATTCGACAATATCGATATATGAATAACACATTGAAGAACACATTAAAGCCCAATGTTCCAAAAAAGAGGAAAGTTGTGAATAGTCTCCATATCTGTAAACACAAAAGCATGGATTAGTTTTTGAGTAAACAGTACCTACTTTCAAAAAATTTATAATATGAAAACATACCTGAAAATTGTGTACTATCAACTTAGGATTGAAGTACAGCTGGAATGGTGATACTAGTTCTAATTGCTGTGAAGAGGAAAAACAAATATAATTACAAATAAGATACCAGTGCCCTTCAAAAAATTAAACAAGTGTTAAACAAACTATAAGATACAAAAGACAGTAAATATTGACTGCATAACTTTTGACTCAAATGTGATAAAATACTGTAGCAAGCTAAAAGCAGCTGTCTGACAAAGCCTGTTTTGAATGGATGAAAAGTTGGGAACTCATACAATAGAGAGGAGAATTTCTAGGGGAAGTCATAAATGTAAACAAAAATTGAGCTTGAAACAAACAGCTCTGTACTCACCACTGCTAAAGTTGTCAAGACGCAGGCGGTTGTGTATGCTCGCGTAACAACAGGAATTTGCATATACTCTTGTGTGACTGACGGAAGCGCCATTGTATTTAAGTAAAAATAGAGACACCAGAAAACTCACGATATATCATACTATCCTTATGTCTGATGTGGCACTCTTGACAGTAGGGCCTACTGTCTCGACATTCTGATACAAAACGCTAGCTCGTAAAAAAACAAAAAGCTAAATGAAATGTAGAAGATTTCGCACTTTTCCTCTCAATGTAAGACCGCAAGTATCCGAAGAAATGCACTAATTTGCAAGGAGTGAATAAAAATTTACAGCTGATATCGAGATGACGAAACGTTCACCATATTGTGTTCGGAAATGTAAACAGATGTTGCCAACTTTCAGAAGTTAGTATGTATCAGTGGTACTTTGATTTATTCTAAAATTATGTTTATCGATTTTTCGAAAAACGTTATTCATTTTGAATGCCAATGAGTGATTCTTCAAAAAAGCATTTCACCGTAACAATATAGAATTACTCATGTAATATACTTTTTTGGTGGTGGCATTAAGAGTAATTGTCACTTGTTTTCTTTGTTGCATTTGTTTGTTGCAGTTTGTTGATTGCAGACGATCGAGCTGACCTAACCTCCTAAGCGACGATCGCGTAAACACATTGCCGGTTCAAGTAATTCGTCGATTAACAAAAAACTCCTAGGTGTTGAATACTTTCGTTCGACGAAATGAAAAAGGACAGAATGAAAAGTCGTAATTCAAGGAGGCCTCAAAGGAAATCCGCTCATCCCGGGAAGATTTTGCAAAAACTGAAGACACGTTCAGGTTATGTTACTGTTCGGTCTCTTGCGAATTCTTTTGAAAACACAAATGGGTGCAAGTGTCCATCTGTGTCGACACTGACAGCGCAGAAAAATGTCGTGAAAAAGAACTCCAAAAGTGATGTCATCTCGCCCTCGAAACGTACTCGAGTTTCTACAGCATCCAACAACACGCATGGAGCCCTGTTGAATGCCACCGTGGCTTATACATCCTTCAAAGTTTCCTTGAAAAAGAGATGGATTAAGGATAAATCTTTCTCAAGTGCAGTTGGAGAATTTTTAACATACCCTTTTAAGGTGGTGACAATCCATCAGTTGCTGGACAGCAATGACTACCTGCAGACACTAGCTGAAGAGGTTTTGTCTCTTCCATTTGATTTTCTGTGCAATGATCTTCATGAATTTGAACAATCTCAGGACTTGTTTGAATCACCAGTTGATTCCCCTGCCCTCAATGCATTCCTGGGACTCCTGAAAGGTCCCCTTCACAACTGGATGCAAGATGTGACTGGGAAGAAGCTTTCTGACAAAGTCACAGCCACAGGTTCAAAGTACGCTTACAGCAATTATCTTTTGTGTCATGATGATAATTTATCTGACCGCAGCATTGCCTTCATTCTGTACCTAAGTGAGGACTGGAGTGAAAATGATGGAGGAGCTTTACAGTTATTTAATTGTAACGAGCGAGATGAACCAGAGAAAGTGGTACATTCAATTGTACCAGCCTTTGGATCATTTGTCTTTTTTGAAGTTACAAGCCAATCCTATCACCAAGTACAAGAGATCTTTTCTAAAAGCAAGGTTCGATTGTCAATCAATGGTTGGTTCCATGGTGATGAATTGCCTGTTAAACCTCAAGTAGAGATTGAAGGGCCTAAGTTCCTTCGACCTGTTTCTCCTAAAGGCTGCTCCTTTGAAAAATGGCTGAATCCCCGCTACCTTGTATCCGAAATACACGCCGAAATCAAATCTGATTTTGGGTATGATTTAAGTGTGAATTTACCTGAGTTTTTCTTGGATTCTGTTTATCTTGACTTAGAGTTAGCTTTGAGGAAGGATAGTGTTGTTTGGGAGAGATGTGGCCCTGCACATCAGAGAAATTATGAAAAGGCAAAACTGTCTTCTCTTCCACAAAATGTGCAAGAGTTCTTGAAACTTTTAAAATCAAAATATATGTTTTACTTTTTGTCAGAAGTAACTGTAGATATCAACCCTGATTCAAAGACAACCCCATTATGGCACCTTGAGGTGCAGCGCTGGTCACCTGGTGACTACACCTTAGTTGTTGACAATGATCAGAGCTCAGAGGTAACAGGTATTGATATCCACTTATATTTCAATGTGCCAGAGGAAATCAAAAGGCCCTTCCATTGTGGTACTGTGCGTTACCTAGGACCTGAGAAAGACAGTTCAGGGTTTCTAGAACAGAATGCTGAAGTTGAGCCAGAGAAAAATGCTTTATTTTTAGTTGCCCATATTGCTGGCATGAAACGAGTCACCAAATATATCGACCATCGTGAAAATTTGTGCTTCCACAAAATTGTTGCCACCTACAGCCAAGGTTGATGTGTTTCAAAGGTGTAGAAGATTTTTAGCAATATTCTGACTTGTTAAGAAAAACTGTCTTGTTGCCAAATTATTATTTTTTTGTAACATATAAAGACAGATGGATTTACCTCTTGGTTAGAAAGTCTGAAATTGCCAAAACCTTTATGAACAACTTTAATGGCCTCTTGGCAGATATGTCATTAGCTCATAGATGATTGACTTACAATAATGTATATAAAATATTTGTTTTCTTGTACATAATGGAAGACTGAATATGAGCTGTTCTAATCTGTAAACACAGTAACTGTTTCTTTCACTCTAAAAATACAGCTTTGATTAATAGTGTGAACACAATGTCTCTGATGATTTCACACCAGACCCTTGTGCCCTTTGTGATTTCTATGACCACAAAATGAACACACAGGAAAAGCATGCAAGAGCTGTCCTAATGGATGTGTCCTCATTACTCTGTATTGTAGACAACCTCCCCCCGAGGATAATAATCGACACATCGACACAAATACTGATAGTAACATTGATCAGGATAAATATGCGAACTCCATTCTAACAACCATGTAAAGCTTTAAAGAGACAGTAACATTAGCGCATCTGCCATACAATGCAGGTACACGGAAAGTTATTGTCAGTAAAATTACGTAGAGAAGCACACAAGTTCTTGACGTATTTCACAAAAACCTCACAACGTCGTCCTTAAGACACGCTCTTCAAAAAACAACGTCCAGCCTGCTGAGGGTCGATGCAAACGTATAACGAAGTTCATTGCGTGCAGTAAATAATTCACAAGTCAGAGAAGAGCCAAGAGTGCCTCTCAGCATAATTAGTTATTAAACGGTCATTAGTTATTGTTCAAAAAAAGAAAATACAGAAAAACTGTTGATATCCATGGGAAATAATAATATCATACACGTCAAAAACCTATAAACAATATTTTTAAAAAATAATTTTAAATAAACTCTAAAACGGAGTAATCTGATCTTTGGCGTTAAAGTCAAGATAAGGTATGCTAATTGAGATACTGATAAAGAACTTCAGAAGTTAGACTGGCAAAGTAAACTCCGACCAAACTTTTTGAGAATGCTAATGTACGTTTTACACGGTGGTATTTTTAGAAATCAATAGCTAAATATTTAAATCCGCTCCATATTTATATATGACTGGACTTTGTAGGGGGGGACCAGTCGCCGAGGTAGACGAAACTTCCGACCTGACTGAAAAACGTTCTCCCGGACAGGAGATACCGGTAAACCGAGTGAATTGTGTGGATCATTTTTGCCTCTTCATTTTGAACGTAGAACTTCTCGGAACTTGTCCAAGAAAATATTCGCGTGCGCTTCTTGGAAAATGAGAGCCGGCCGAAGTCGGATACTGTGGTCTCCACAGCCTCCTGCAATCACTCCTGCAAGAACACCACAAAACCTGCATTGAAGACAAGTTCTCCAACGAGAATTAGGCGCCCTAGTCAGCCCACGAAACAAAAGAAAAAGACTTTGCAGACCTTTGCTCAGCTGATTTTGAACCTCTTATATGGAGTCAAACCTCTCTCCTCAGACCACATAACCGCGAAGGCTAGGTTAAACTAGGTTCGGTCACTTGCTTGTGCCTCACTTCCGTACCGCTCCGCTAGATGTCGCTTACTTCTCAGCGGCAATGATTACCTGGTCGCCAGGCTTGGCAAACGAAAGGTGCACCGCAAGAGGCGGGAACTCCAACCTCTCAGATTTACTGGAAGTTAAGACGATATTACACTCACCTTTTGCCCTGAGAGCAGAAACAAGGTCGTCCCTGAGTTTCGAGGTGGCGCAGTCGATAGCCAAGAAGGTTCCTCGGCCGCGGGCAGCTGACAAAAGCGCGGGAAACTCCTTTTCTAACGCTCGCAGACCTTTGTAAAGGACGTCACCCGTAGCTTGAACAACGCTCAGCAGATTGTCTCGTCTTATTGTCGACAAGACTTCTTGCAAAAGCATGATTTTTGCTGGTTCACCCATCCATGTGTTGAATACTCGGTAAGGTTGCTGCGGTCTGAAAGTACGGAATCATTGTTATGATTTGGAATGCAGTCGAAACGCGCTGAAATTTCAGATAGATTTGTTCTCCTGCTAACTAGTCAAACGTTCTAAGAGCGCCTTTAAAAAAAATGAGCCCATTTTTTCATACAGATACACATTTTTCTCGGTATATAGGCCTAGAAAGACTTACAACACAATGTCTCTGCTAAATGAGGCACTTGAAAATAAAGCCTGTTGATGTAAAAATGGGAAACTTACGTGAACTCCTTTGTGTGGAAATAGCCTCCGGAGAGCATTTTTTTACTGAACGTAACGATATCGGGTGATTTAGGGAGATTGAAATGTTCGTGAGCCCAGAACTTGCCGGTTGGTCCACATCCCGTCTGCACTTCATCGATCAGGAGGGCAGCACCGTGCTGTAACAAAGAACAAAATGAAGCAACTGTAAAATATCAATGCATATGCAATCTCCTGTGCTCCGCCTTTCGTTGCGAAGCCGAATGGAGCGAGGAACAAGACACTCAACAGAAATTAATATGACGGTCGCCAACCATACTGCCGCTCACTCGGCGGAGGAAATCTGTCGCTGAGAACTGTCAGCGGTATCAGGCTTGGCAACAACCAACCTAACATAAATTATGTTAACCTAACATAGATCCTCTCTTAGATAGTGCCTAGTCTATGCTAACAGCTAGCGTTCATCCTCAAACTGTAACGAAAGATCGGGCTAAGGCGGAGAACACGGTCGAAAACGTGAAATCCAACCTTAAAAATTTGCTCTGAAGCGCCCGCGGATGCATGGTTAGGCAACCTCCCACATATGTATGTATTGCGTGTTGCCTACCAAATGCCTGTCAGGTGCTCATGGAGTGTGTTTGCTCTGTTTGCTAACCTTATGCGTAATTTGTTGAAGGCGTTGGAAGAAATCAGCGGAGCCGGGATTGTCGCCTCCCTCCGCTTGGATTGGCTCTACGATGACTCCGGCTACGTCCCGGTTCTTGCGTTTGTACGTTTCGAAAAGATCCTCAACTTGGCTGAGGCAGCGGTCGTCCTCTTCCTTGTTTTCGCGCACGTTTTCTTCCAGAGGGTATTTGTACTTGGGGAACGGGGCGATAGGCCAGTCGAAGGCGGGGACATCTAGTTTGTGAATGGCCTTGGAATGCGTTGTTGATAGGCAGCCCAACGTACGCCCATGGAATGCACCTGAAATCGTAATAAAAGTTTTTCTTTTTCTTTGCGACGATCTCAGTTTTAGAAGAAAAGTAGTTGGACTGTGATCGGCTCTTGACAGTATGTCTGACTTAAAAATATGCCGAAAATGGCTGAAGCGACTGTGTTTGAATTTAAGGATTTTTTTCTTCTTCTCGTGAATATTCGTGAAATTTCCTTTGCTGTAAGTGCTTTTTTTGTAGCAAGCTAGGCTAAAAACAAGGTTCTTAAGTTAACGCTATATGCAGATTACGTTAGGAGAGGTAAGGTTAGGTGAGGTTTGGACAGACAGAGGTACTACGGTCACTAAGGTTGGGTTAAATTCGATAGGGTAGGTTAGGATAGAAAGGGTTCGATTCGATTCGGTAGGGTTAGATTGAAGGAGGTCGGATAAGTTTGGATAAAGTCGTATGGGTCGGATAGAGTTAGGTTAGATTGTTAGTAGAGTTACGTTGGGAGGCTAAATCAGAAAGGGCTCGGACTAGTTTAAGTTAGAGATCGTTTAAATATTCTTGCTCTCGTTTAGGGTGTATCGTTTCCGATGTATTACAACTTCAGTCCAGATTGTCCCGTTTAAGCTGTCTCATTTATAACACATTGCTCACTCACCATGGAAAGACATGATGGACAGGCTCGGGGACCCTGGTGCCTGATTGATCATGCAGGATTCCATCTCCTCCTGAGTGAACGAAACATTTTCGCCCCTCTGTTTTTGCCGGTATCGCAAAAACATATTTTTGAAAGCGTTTTCATTCGAACATGAGCCACACATCATTGTGGTTAGCTGAGTCAAACCCGCCGGCGCCACCTGAAAAACGGCACAAAAGGACTGTTACCGGTACCACAGTAATGGCGGGGGGGGGGAGATAAACTAACGGTAGAATTTAACACCTTTGTTTCACCTTCCGTCGCCGAGCAACGCACAAGCTAGGTAACTTAATCTAGGTTTTCACCTAATCTAGATTAGGTTACAACTCGCAGAGAGGTAGAAACTTCACCTCCGTAATTTACTGATCGAAGTGACTATTCACACGCTGCCCCATTTAAAATATATAAGGTTGGTTTCCGTGCCATCAAGTCACCTCCCATTTAAAATGCATCAGATTGGTTTCCGTGCGTTCAAGTCTTCCTTGTATTAACATGGGCGTGCGAACAAAACTGACCCATACTGATTGAGCATCATAGCACTACTTGCCTGTTTAAGAATGTAGTTCAGTCTTTTGGGCCAATCTCTGTTGGGAAACACTCCCAGAGCGGGCCGGTTAACAACGGTTTTCTGCAAAATAAAGCAGCAAAAGACGCTGAAATCCTCGATACTGTTAATTAGTCTCATGAAGAGAGACAAACTCAAGTCGGTAAACTTACCACATTGTACGGGTTGTCCAACACTCTTAGGAGATCCGGATGGTTGTAGCCGAGAGGAAGGGACGAAATTTGCGTGTAGGCGTCCAGTAAGACATTTCCGTCGGCGTCGACTAGGTAGTTCCCTATCGAACGCTCATAATCAGCGAATAGTTGAATGGAACCAACTTGCTGTAAGACAAAAGAACAAAATTTTTGTCCGTTTTTCCTGTAAGATGAAGGAGCAGGGAGCGGGTCTGTCAGATGTCGTTGACTGAATAACTGAAGCCATAAGCAGAAATGGGGACATTTTTGCAAGATCACAGCCCATGTTACATGAAATTAATGGAGCTCATGTGCATGGACGCCAGACGCATTTTGTAAAACTACCGGTGAGCTGCCTCTTTTTTCCAAATCTTATTCGAAAGTTTTCATGACACATCGACTGATCTCAGTTTTTGCGGAATCAAGATTGGTCTGAAATCGATTGCATCGTAGAGGTGAGGGACACCCAACTTTAATTCGGTGCATCTTTAAAGAAAGACATTCAACTGCTTTACTCCTTGGAGATAAAAACAATGAAGTTGTTTTTTTTCATGCCGAGAAACCGAGGTGAGACATACCCCCTGAATTACAATTATTTTTTCTCATGTATCTCTTATATCAAGTGTTGACCCAAATTTTTATTTATCTTTATGCAAAAATAACGGTTGGTACGTGTTGTGTATACAGTGTTTGCGAGAGAAGGCATGATGTAACATGAGTACTTTCGACCTTTAACTAGGTTTAAGCGTTCCCTCGAACGACATTAACTTTCCTTTGAGATGATACCGTGGAGAATTGGGAAATCGAGATAAATAACGACATTAGAGATAAACACCTATTTTTTCATGTCAGATTAAAAATCCTTGCCTGTCCTCAAGGCACCCAAAAAAATAGTAATCCAATCGGAAAGCACTCCTGGATGTCCCCTTGTAAGTCGTTGCCAAAAAGTCGCATTTGCACAAAAATCTTTTAAATTAAAACGCAAAATTTAGTTCAAGACTTTGGGCACTGCAGGTCTAAAGACATTGTTGTTATTCCTTAAACCTTGAAATTGAGAAAGGGCACAGTAAAAATATTTAACTCTACTTTTTGACATGACTTAGGTATTATCGATAACGAGTTCGTTCTAACAACTTAAACAGGTGTGATTATGATACGTAACCTACGGTACTCTCGTCTTGTTGCCACGGAATACGCGCCACCTTATTTTGTACTTCGGAACGATAAGTAATCGCTATCAACCTGGTGACTGTTTCTTTATGTTATCGTGCAGGGAAGGCGAGATACGGTACCGGTATCTTTGTTCAACGGGACTTTTTGAATAAGGTTAAAAGTTTTTAAAAGCCGGGAAACCACTACAAGCGTCCTATGAAAAAACAAATAATGAACGGGGAAAAAAACTCCAAGATATTACCTTGAGATTTAGGAACATTGCCCTATCGGATTAGTTTTTTTTTTCCCTCTCATAAGATCTCAGAAAGTGAGACAAAAATAGGGCATGTACCAATGGGTGCTGTTTTCGGACGTATTCCTAGCAGGGCTAGGCGCTCGTGTTCGCATGTGCAGATAGAGATGCAATACCTGTATACTGTTAAGCTCCTCAAGAAGTTGCTTGGATTGTGGTCCAGGTATTGGGGTTTTAACGGTGGGTCCCGACGGTTCCCCAGTCAAAATCGCTAGTGACCGCCGACCAGCTGAAAAAGAAATACGAAGTAAGTCGAACGTACAAAGTCACATCCCCGCAGCATTTTTGTAGATTTGGACTATTTTTGTTCCTTTTCTCAATAAGTATTTTCAAATTCCGAGGATGGTTTAAGGCATCAAGATAAGCGGTGCATAAATTAGGGTATTTTATACACGGGAGTACCTATCCGGTTTTTTAAGAGGTCCAAACCAATACACGAAATACCGGTTTTAAAAATTACCGATATTCACGAATTTGCGCGTGAGAAATAATGGACCGCATAACGTGATGCACTTTAAGTGTTATTTATCTTTGTTTCAAGGTAAAAACTGGCTTAAGGACCTAGATTTTTCATGAGGAAAATTCAGGCGTTTTGAATTTTTGTTATGCAGAGAAAAGAGGCACAAAAAGCCACCAGTGAATACATTTAAACGACTTCGACTCGGAAGGACCCCAGCAGATTGGCTCTAATTTGTTCCGTTCATGAGGGATCACAGGGAGGAGGGGGAACTTGTGGAGCAGAGCAGTTACGAAGAATGAACAAGAGAGAGAGAGGAGAGCGACGGGAATGTTTGTGGCACAGGCTTCGATCTTTTACACTTGACCGCGAAATCGAGGGGTCCTCTTTATCTACTGCCTCGCGCGACGGTACAGTACTGGTACCGCACAGTTGGTAGGCCTAACGTACCGGTACGTAAATAGTAATTAACGCCCACGCCGTGCCGAATTACTGATACTGAACGCTTAACCACCTATCTTTTCCCCCAGAAGAATAGAAACTACTTTCCTGTGCCATTGTGTCTTTCTTTGAAAACCTCGGCGTGAAAGGGCTGAAATTATTGGTTCCGTATGAAATGAAAACACAGAGGTATTGCCTTTAATAAAAACCTCGCTATTTACGATCAGCACTTTTCTTACTTTGTTATGATAGAACTATTCGCGAGCCCTATCTATGAAGTCATCGTTCAATACTGTATGCAGAACTGAAAAGACAAAGTGCTGAATTTTGTTTCCCTTGTCAACAAAATTTTATCAGATATAAAATTCGTTGCTACTTGTTGGGACTGAGATATCAACCTTAATAAAAAAACGTCCAGATTAAAATGAATTCCAATGAACGTGGATGATTTGCCCAACCACATTGTAATCAGGAGTTTTTTTTTTGAGGGGAA
>Ga0058701_10001554_pt1 | contig 16459 bp, 6 predicted proteins | sample AgamicOrMae_FD_97039 | JGI IMG/M metagenome (GOLD analysis project Ga0058701, IMG submission 97039) | Agave microbial communities from Guanajuato, Mexico - Or.Ma.e | ecosystem: Host-associated > Plants > Phyllosphere > Phylloplane/Leaf | place: Guanajuato, Mexico | collected 2012-06-04
AATAATTACTGCTATTAGTTGTAGATTTGACTATTTAACAGTAAGTTTTACTACTAATAAGAGTAAAAAGGGGTTTTACTACTAATTAGTAGTAAGTTTTACTGCTATTATTGGGAGCGTGAAAGAACCGATAACGAGTTACAAAACCCATACCTATTTTAACTTAGCTAAGTCTAATCTACCGTTTAAGTCTGATGCCCTTTACTTTCGCAGCGGCATTTGGTGCCACCTTGCTAGATCGAGACTAAAAGTTACTTTAGGAAAACTTAGAAATTTCCCTATTTCAGTGACGTAGATAATGAATACATTTTCGTAAAATTCATCATACCTAAACACTGTCTACAAGCGAGCCAAGAATAAAGATTAAGAGGCAATCACAAGCAGGTTAATTAAAGAAACGATGATTCGAAATTCTCAATCTTCGCTATCTTGTGAGAGAGGAGTCCAATTTAGGATCCTGATCACCATCTAAGACACCTGCCTTAAAAGTCAATGTGAGAGCTCTAATTTGAAACGAGCTTGGTGTCGTGGCCTCAAAGGGGGGTAACTCGAAAGGGGTTTACGTAAAAAATGTCCAATGCTGACCTTTTTCTTTGTTGGAGCGAGCGAGTTGCCCTGCCCAAGCTTCTTGTCCCTGCCAAATGGGAACTGAGGCGTGGCTCGTTAAAATTCTGCTCGTTAAAATAAGGTCACCTTCCTCTGCTTTCTGCCGATAATAGTTTATTACTAATTATTTTCCAGATAGGGCGATGATAATTATTACTCGTTGATTAAAAAAGCGGTTTTGTCATGCGAAACGGCTTCCTTCGATCGGAAATCAAATAGCTTTTACTTTTTCCGTAATAAACATTTTAATAGCGCATTTCCAAGAGATACGTCTGCGCGAGAGAACGACTGCACCGGTATTTCTGCGAAGAGTGATTTTTCATATCGATGTTTTGGAATGCAATATTTTTAGAATACCCGGTAGAAGGCCTGTCATAATCGAAAATTGTGATGGCTAGCTTCAAAATGACCAGACACGTCATTGAGGACATTGTCGACATACAATTTTTCCGCTTCGTCTCCGTGCCCTTGCCTTCTTTTTGTTAAGTTGATACCAACAAAGAGTGACAGAGACAGCGGAGCGGCGCCAAACACCACACGCTCAATCGTATCCCAAACACAAAAGGCACAAAGATCACCCTTAAAACTTAAGTTCTTGCCCTCAAAGTACCCTCCTTATTCAGTGAAAAGTACATTTAGTCACAGCGCAAATTTTTAGATTTTTAACACCGTGGTATAATTTAAGTAACGCTCCCCACAGGGAACATGATCAACAACACTAGCTAAAATCTTTCTTATTAGCCCTGAAACCAATCTGGAGAAAGAACAACCAGCAGGTGCAGTCCCCCCTCCCTTTTTTCTTGTACCAGAAAGGGTTAAGATTGCAGTTTCATCGCATATTGGCTTGTATGCAGCTACAACGATTCGCGCCAAGTTTTCCTAGAAGGCGTATCTATCGTGCATGAAGCGATAGATGGTAAGGGAGACTGCAAGCGTAGCGAGAACGACGATGTACTGTACGTCGCATATAGCACCTTGTAACTTAGCGCAAACAACCCCGATGGTCCCTCCCGACCAATTGTATACCATAAGGACTCTGCTTTGAGACTATTAGAGGTTTCGCGGTGTACAGAGGGGGCTGCGCGGGAGTGTACCATTGGCTGTCTCTGGAGAAATCTGTGAGAAGCCTGCTGAGCTCCTTTTTGGCAAATCAAATCATTCGTCAAATTTTTCATTGAAAGTGCTCTGGAAGGGGAAAGTCGCAAAAAAAAGTAATTTTAAACGTTCGTGATTCTCAGCTAGTCGAACAACAGACGACATTCTCTGTAAATTTAAAAGGTGAGATTCGTTTCGCTTTGCACCGTGTTTAAGCCTTTCCTCACATTCCGAGTAACGACATGGAATCGCATAGGCTAAGTAAGTTTCGCTACGTTATATTAAATTAACCGATGAAAAACGCTAACATCCGTTCGAAGAAATATGCAATACCTGCAATACCTCTGTGAAACTACGACGGTAGAGCGTATTTCAGTATAATTCTTTGAGATTGACTTGTGCTCAGCCACATCCATGGAAAGCTCTCGCTGAGACCACTTGACTTTTTTCATCTGCACGGTGTAAAAGGTTTTGTTATACCAACAAAATCATTTGTTAAAATAGGGATAACAAAAATATTTTGTTACAACAACAAAATGTTTAGTTCTACCAACAAAACGTTTGGTTGCTGCAGCAAAAATTTCGGTTGCAGCAACAAAAAAGTTATTGGTTGTCCCTAATTTTGTTACCGTAACAAAACAATATTTTTCCGTGTGTGATAACGTGGTTTGTCCCTCACTATGCTGTTGCTCGCCTCTTCCAATATGAACGGCGAACAAACAACAGATACTAAATGCCACTTATTATACACTGCACCCGTTTTACCTTCGTATTGAATGGTATCCCCAAACCATAATATTTACTTTTTTGTTGATTGGGACAACATACGAACCGGTTGTAGCAAAAACTCCTCGTCGGCGGAACGGGGCTCATAAGATTGCGTGAATGTACCCAAAAGCACAACCGCAAAAACACACTTCCGGTTGGCGGAACAGCATCGTATAAGTATGGTACTTGAAGAGCGCACTCTTTGAAGCTGAGAACCAGGTGTGACGCGTTTGCCCTGTGTGCACAGGTGGTGCGCGCTCAACTTGTGGCGCCCGCCGCCCCCGAGTTTCGCCGAATGGGCCCCGAACGCAGCCACGGTATGCACGCTACTCAAATTTGGGTAGTTTGCTTCTCGGTTCAATTAAATACCTTTTCATTGAATTATATCATCGCCACGGAGGGGTGAGTCCTTTTCGAGGCAACGCCTGAGATTACGCCGAAGGATGGGAAATATCAATAATGGGAACTTTGAAGTGAAATCATATGAATGAAAAGCAAATATAGGCTCTCATTTTGTCTTATTACGTAAAATTTATGCTCGGGAAAAAGCGGTTTTGATTGTGGAATTTAGCGAAATAAAAACTTGGGCACGTTCCGCAAATTATAGGCAAAATTTGAGAAGGAAAAAAATATTAAAAAATAATAATAATAAAAAATGAAGCATCTATTAGATATATGATGTAAGATAAATTTCTTTAAAATTAAGCTCTTTCTTTTTCTTTACTCATTGAAAATAATAAGTTATGTCTTAAAAGGATTCAAAGGTTTTCCACAGATTTTATGGGAGAATGAAGGTATTCAATCAAAACAAAACTACAATGAATAATAGTGAATGATATTTGAACACATTTTTTCGAGAACATATTGTTGATCCGTTTGCTCGTCCGACAAACTTTTACTGGATCTGAGAAAATTTGATCTGGGATATCAAATACGGCCGAAAGGTAACGTGTGATTACCTACGGAGATAGAAAAAAAATGTAAACATGCCTGCGGGTTGCTTGCGATGCAGACAAGCTCGTTGAACTGTTCAGGTTATTTACCTTTGACAAGAAAATGTACTTATCCACTTAAAAGGGAAATTGCTGGAAAAATTACGTTTTGCGAAAGAAAACCAGAACACGGCGCTCGTCTATCGCAGTCATGACGTACCTGCGCACACAAAAAAACACTCAAATTGGAAGCAAATCGCAACTTAGAAACTCATAACCTGGTCATACACAGAGAATGTGTTAAATATTCCATTCTCCACTTCAAGTGCTCCCCTATTCCAATAACCCAAACTAACTTAACGTACACTCTAAAGACGAATTATTGGAGATCTATACTTAAATATGCTGATTCTAATTCAAAATCGAATCAATGATTCACTTCAATGGTACGATTTTGATTGAAAATTAGTGGATATCTACTGAGAATCAGTATTTCCATTGATTCAAGTTTAGAGTGTAGATCAAACTATTCGACGTCCGTCAAGCCTGATGCAGCTTACTTCCCAGCAGCAGCCCACCACTAAGAAGTAAGCGGCATTGGGATTGGCAGCAGTTAGATTTACTTTTCTTACGTTAACTTAGGTTGGGCTCTACGCCTAACGGCTTCCTCTGCTTGATGGGGTAGAGAATTTTTGCTTCCGATGGGGTAGAGAAAGGAACCTTTGAAATCTGCAGTCACTACCTTCAATTAAAACATCGCTTTTTGTGGAAAATCTGGCCGAACATGAGAGCTTTATTTTTCAAAGTACTTCAACACAAATTGCGAACGTGGGAGCCACCATAAAAGATTAAATATTTCAAACGATCGTGAAAGCTGAGTTGGGGGACGTGGTCCGAGCTGGAGTCTTTTTCTCCCTTTTCGCTCTACGGCCCCAAGTCCCCAACCCTCGCCCCCCCAGTCCCCTGCCCCCCAGCTGCCGTCCCCCGCGGGGGACTCTCTTTGCAATCGCATTTTGCAAACACAGCGAGCAAATCAAATATCATTTCTCCTCCTACTCAAGCCGTTGTCATATCTGTTGGTCAACTGATTCCCAGACGCGAAAGTCATACCAATGCATCCCAATCATATTACAGGGGTAAGTTCATCTTCTTCGTATTGAATGCGAGGGCAAATATTGTCGACCTAGTTCCTTGAATGCATTTCATAAACATACCGCCGCGCCGGTGTAATATCGAAGAATTCTCCTCAGTTTTTCGCAGGCTTGTTGGATGACAGGGTCGCTTCAAGTAGATTCGCATCACGAGGAAAACTTTCAAAATTAAATGTCAAACTTAGTTTTCATTAGCAATGGCAACAGAAGCATTGTTCAAGTTTGGCCTAAGTGGGCCGTCTCCCACTCCAGCCGGCGAAACCAAACAACGGGACTTGTTGGGTCATTCCAAGCCAAACTAGAGATTGCCCCTTGACCCCGACTGAAGCGCCCCTTGACACAATGGTTTCAAACGCGCAGATGGCCCTGTTAATTCAACCACTAGGTTTCACTTTTCTTTGAGGTGTTGTAAAAAAACATACTGCGCATGAAAATGCTATGTGCGTAACCCCATTCCTCTCCATAACTTCCCTGCTCTACATTCCTCTATGTATGATTCCTGGAAAGCTAAACAACAAAACAATTCCTCTGTTCAAGTTTCCGGAAGCCATGTCAATGGGTGCCCTTCCCATGTACTCTCTCCCTTCAAATGCGGAATTTGTTCGCGCTATTTCAAGCTTCCTTCACTTTTTTTTTGCTCCGATTTTTTCAAACTTTTTTTGTTAACATGACTCGTTTTTCATTACAGCTCTTCTGCACAACCAATATTTTGTCTTAAATGTTGCATGTTCTATTGTTCGTGTTCCACTATAGTTCAAACTTTTACTACATATAATATATATGAACAACGTAAGCGTAATCAGGCTTGTCGACAAAGAGCCCTGAACCGCGCTCCCACATTCCTCTTGCTCAGAGACGACCGATAGGGCAAAGCCGTAGAAATCAAAACCCTATAAATTTGCGTTGTGAAAGAGGGAACAAAGTTTTTGGCACCTCGACTTGGCCTTCCCGACTACCATTCTTCGAAAGGGCACCTTCCATCCTGGTTAATATCTTATGTCCCGCTCTTTTTCTCTCACTCATGACAAACCCGTCAAACCGATATTTAGTGCGGATTCATGAAAGGATTGTAATGGCCCATCTCGGTACTTGCGCAGACAGGAAGTTCTAAAGCAGTTCCTTCTTTTATGTGTCTCGGTAAATCTTTTCTTTCGTTCTCCTCTCACTCCAAATTCTCATTTCTTGGATTATTTTTGGAGGACCTCCCAGACACCAGCAGGGTGCGGTCAGCACTAATGTACAATATCAGACTGTCGGTATTAAAAACCAGCTAAGCGTGTGAGCAAACAATGCTGCATCAGGAGGGGCGTCGAAAGAAGTTGTAGCAACGACTTCTGCAGCGGAGCAGACACCGAAGTTCTGGCCGATGAAACAACTAATTGGTGTTGTCGGATCCGACTGGCAAAACTACCAGTTTGCCTAGTACCATCTTCGCCTTGTCCTACTAGTTACCGCTTGCGGTAGCAATGGTAACCGATGAGGTAACTTCCTGACATCATACCTCACATGTGCCCATCATGGGTCGCAATTAGCGTCAGGAAACTGCGTTGGCAGTAAAGTGTTGCACACCTTCACAGTTTATTGGCAATCGCAAACCTGGTGGAGCCGCAAAAATGGAAGAGGTCATCTGAGAGTGACGAAACTGGAATGATTTGTTGAGTGATCATTAAACCTTTCCCTTGCTCAGGATTCTTTTTCTTCCCAGTCTTTTTGGCGCGGGATCGCTTGCAACAAATAATTGCTTGTTCCCGGTCCGAGTTTTCTTAGAAAATCTTCATTTTTTAATCGCTGAATGGTTTATTTAAAGTTCTATGAATATGAAACAGCAAGCTGCGGAGCTCTTTTAACCGAAGCATACTTTCCGCTGATTTCTCTTTCCGTTGAGATGTATCTAATCATTCAGATGCACAATCTCAGTTTTAAACGTTGAATTTCTCACCTCTTGTGAGCCTCCACGACGGTCCGACCTCGTATAATTTTTTTTAGGGGCGGGTGACAAAAACCGTGCACGTTACTTTGGGATATGATAACGACCTTGTTCCTCGCTCATTTGTCCCTCCCTTCGGAAGTGCTCCACTGTCGCTCAACTATGTCACTCCGCTCGGTTTGTTGAGGAAAGTTTGAATATTTGACGTTAGAAGAGTTACATAGTGCAACACTGTGAGCCCTAATTTGTGAGCTAACCTAAATCGTAGTTTCTCCGGAGACTTCGTCCTCTCCTCGTATTCTCACAAGACATCGCTGCCCATCGTCACTGATTATATGTACGGGCCATGGCCTCTGACAGTCAAGGCATGTAATCTCTTTTAACTAGACTAGCACAGATTACGTCAAGTGCACTTCTCAGTGCATTTAATTTATTGCTGCAGGTCCAACAATGAACTTCCCTATCCTTTGACCTTCCTGCATCCACATCTTCAATAAAAACCCTTCCTATCTTAGCCTCCTTCATCTAAAGGGTTCCCGGCGTCGATGCGAGGCCCACTTGAATGTGTTGGCTGGAGCCAAGGAGTTAAAAGCACAGCCGCCGACCTAAATGGACACGGTACTCCTATCTTTTACGTCTACTTGACTTTTCGTCAAGTTTTATATGTCTTCCGCAGAAAGTGCTCGTATATCGTCCGTCTAAAGACTACTCGTGAAACCAACAGAGTCTTCATCCGTAATTATTGATTTTGGTCACAAACTCGGCACGCGATGGTAAGCCACTTCGGTTTGCATGAGTTGGGCGTGGCAGGCAGTTGTCATTATCATCAATGTATGATGCCATCTGCCAATTTGTCCAGGTTTGCCTTATCGGCCAAGTACTTGAAAGTTATCTCAGCACGAGGCGCTCGCAAATATTTTGCAAATTGCCTTTTGCTGCTTCCATGCCGCCACGCCGCCGACTAGCGCCTGTTGGTGACGTTGATGCACGCTCACTCCACACGGAATGAGCGATCATTACGGGTTTTGCTTGGAAGCCATCATCTCATCTCAATCAACTCTGCAGAGGACTGGAAAAACGGAAGAACTGTTTAGGCTATCCGCACCACGATTTTGGCGAAGACGGAAAGTTTGTTAGATGACTTGCTCAGGAGGGTGATTTTTACAGTACGTCTCTGTCTATTCAAAGTTGAACTTGCTATCCGGTATTCCAACTTTCGTTTCCAAGCCAAGCGGAGCGAAATATGTATGAAAAGCACCTACCCAAACCTATCGTTTCCAAACGATGGCGTTTACTACTTGTGGCGGTATCAATACAGTAGTAAACACGGAACACATGTTTTAGGTGCTAACGTGTTTTGGGCGTGAAAATAAAACAGGGGTAGTACGTATTTCGATTGTTTTTAACCCATAACTGCACAAAGTATCTGGAGTGAAATTAAGCTTAAGAGAAATTCGAAGTATTCTTCCCATTAAAATACGCAATTTTAAGCTTTGGAAAATGTCTAAATTATTGAATTTCAGGTTTCCAGAGGGGTGATTGTTTTTAGATTTTGACAATACTGAACTAAAAAGATCCTCTAAAATATTTTTTTTTCTGATTTCGAACAGCATCGCTGCGCGGTAGTGGGTTAAGACAGACCTATGTTAGTCATATCATTCAATGGGACTCGGCAAGAGCTTTCCACTGATGTGGCTGAACATGAGTCTGTCTTGAAAAATTACCGAAATTCGTACCCAAGTTTTATTTCCACCTCAATAACAGGTAAGAACTCCTTAAAACAGGTGTTACCTTTTAATTAGGTTCACTGGTGCTGTCACCATAGCCTATACAGAGTTGTACGTCGCTATTCCTTATAGTGTAATAAAAGGTTGAACCGAGGTGGAACACAAGGTAGAAAAGTAAACCTTGAAAATAAAAGTATGCAGAAAAATGATGTCGAGTTCTGCGCACAAATATTCGGAACGATGATATTTGCTTTTCGGTCTAACAATAAGGTGACTAGGTTTATTTAATGTTCGGAGATGGCGTCTGGAGCGTACCCCCAAAGGGCACCCAGGGGAATCTTCGGGGGAGCGGAAACCTCCAGTAATACTCCCGTGGGGCGTACCCAGAGGTCAGCCCGCCCGCATCTGGCTCCCGTTTTTACTCCGCTTAGACTACAATTTCCCCACGAGACATTGAATACGAGGCGCTGAGCGGTCTTTGGGGTTTCCGGGTTTTTTGAAATGCTTCCGGAAATTGGGTTTGTTTTTCCGTAAGAGCTTCCGGCGGTTGGTTTTTATTGTAGCCACAACTAAGTGTTCATGTTTTAACTTTTGTTTCGATTCCCTCAGAAATTGCCGTTGCGCTCCTCGAGGTGAAAAATAGTATATTAAGAATACTGCTGACCAACATATTTAATTCCAACTAGCTCTGAAAATCTGAAATTCTCATAGCTAGACTCCTTATCGGAGAGGGCATAGTTTTTATTTCTGAAAATAAGCTGCTTATCTACAATAGCCATTCTTTTTTTTGAGTATCCTCTCTTCCTCTTTGAATATTCTCTCTTCATTTACTTCTTCTTCTTCTTCTTCAAAAATGTATCCATTTAACGCGAGCTAACTGCTGAAAAACCCCTAAAATTTACGGTTAGTTAAAGTCCATTCAAGGAGGCAACAAACAAATTTCAGCTCGCTTTGTTTGTTTTTGAAACTGAAACTGAATCTACACTGATCGGAATGGAGTTGATATTTTCTCTTTTTATCTTCCGTTCATACGAAATACCGAGAGCAAAAATTAGCCAATCAGTGATTACCACAAAAATAGACAAATCAAGCTCATCACCGCATAATACCATTCAAAAAGTTTTCCAGCCTCTTTAGTTAGCCTGTTTAGATCCAGCAGAGCATTCTCGAATGAAAATATTTAAAAAAACAACAAAAACAAACAAACAAAAAAAAACGAAATAGCAACTATCACTTTCCGTCGAAGTTAATCAAAAAGCGAGTCCTTGGTTTTATCACCTCCGCGCGGTGATGAGTGTCACTGATCGAACACGGCCTTGGCCGGTTGCTTCACGGGAGGTGACTGCCAATGCGTGACAAAAAGTGAAGAAAGCGTGACTGGTCGCGGCCACACTGCACTCGGCGGTGCCACTGCGTCACGCCGCCGCGTCACGCCGAGGTGCGACAACGCACCGCCCCGCTCAGGTCAGCTCGGATATAATCGAAAATCTCCTGCGGTGAAAAACGCGATTACTCCTATAATGACGTGGCGCCACTTCCGCTCAGAAGAAAACACAACATGAAAAGCCTTTCCTTTTTTTCAATTAAGAGAGGAAATTATTTGATAGTGTCAAGGAAATTAATCTCAAACGGAAAAATAAGAGCCAGATTAAACTCTCTCGATAGTCTTTTCCTCCTATATGTTCTCTCTTCCTTCAAAAAACGAGTTTCAGAGGAGCGAGGCATAGAGCACCTAACCATGCGTTGCCAAAAGTTGCTTAAAAGCCGTTTTACTTCTCGACGGCTATCACGATAGAGAAGTTCGGCAAAAGGTACCTAACCCAACCTAGGTTATAACGTGGTTGAAGCAAGGTGGAACACTCAGGGAAGCGATTTAAAATCCAAAATTGCTAGTGTGATTGTGGAACTAACAAGTAAGCCACCGTTTCGTCAAGAGGTAGGAATTTTTGGTAGGTTTGGTACTATCGCGAGCAAAATTTACCGGTCGCCTTGCCTCTAAGAGTTAGGGTTTTGGATGACCAAGTCCGAATAATCGCTCGGTAGGTTTCGTATTGGATTCTTTCTTCCTCCTCAATAAGTCTTTTCTACTTCCGGACAAAAGAAGCTAGTTAAATTAACCTGGTGACGACTGAAAAACTGAAACCTTGCGCGTACAGGATGGCCAACTAATTTTGCGTGCGATAGTACTACTTGCATGCTAGGTAAAGCGTACCCCCACTCCTATTGTTAGAAGTTAGACAGTAGGATTACTCCGCAACATGTGAGCTTTGTCAAATTCACTGAAGATTAGCTTCAAAATATACACAAAAGCAGGTTATCCCATTCATCATTATTTTTACGCAAGAAACGATTTCATTCCAAAACATTAATAGTGTAAAAGTCAATGACTCCATCGAAAAAGCTTTTCTGTGAGCTCTTTGCTCTCAAATATCATGCACAGGAAATACAAACTGGCGGGAAAATACAAACGTTTGAAGCCAAAGGCTTTGGCTCTAACTTCTCAACCAAAACACATTCTACACAGTCCTATTTTGTTTTTATTATTTCAAGAATCTCGCGTTTAGATTCAGCATTTTTCGCTTCACATACACTCATAATGGGCAAGTCGAAAACGGGCGGTGATCGTCGTGAAAGGGGTGGTTATATGACGTACGCCATCCGAGGGGTTGGTGAAGGGCTTAAAAGTGGCGAGATAAAAAGAAAAGAGCATAGGGTGATGAGTAAGAGCGGTACGGCGAGCGCGACGGGGAGGGAGGGGGCGATTTATTCATGGTACTCACAAGCCCCTGACGAATCGTACACCCCCTCCCTTACCCCCCTTCCTCCGACCAACTTCCGTTTTGACTAAAGAACACACATGAATGGTTGGCCGACTATGGCATACAGACCGGTGTAATGTGAACGGAAAGGGAGAAGGGGTGGAATTGGGGTAGCGGAGGGGCAACGGAGGGGGAGGGGCATCTATGGAGGGAGCACTCTTAAATCGTTCATCATTTGCGCGAAAAAATGTGTGAGGGAACTTTGTTGGTCACTCTGGCGGGGGTAATCATGTTTAGGGGATGAACGTGAGGGCATGCTGCCCCTCACTCGTAGGCAAAACGCAAAAGCCGCGTTTGCAGAAGTCAATAATCCTTTTTCATAAGCGGTGCTTCATGCTAACGATGAAAGGATCACTCCGACGTAAACTATTTTTTTTATCTTCAATGTTTTTTTCCTGAACTACTGGCGCTTTAAAACGAAAAATCTAGACAAAAATGACGTGGTTGATGATGGGTTTTCGGGAAATGTTATTCTTTTGCCGCTGTTGAACTTAAAGAAAATTTCTTGCCCACCACAGTGGCTTATCGTGCAATATAGACTGAGAAATGATTATTGTCGCCAATTGATGCGTCTATCAAGAAAATAAGTTTGGTGAAAAATGATTCTTTTTTCCTGAAGGAATGACTGGGTGCAAATGGAAATTGGACCTAGCTTCCACGACTTATGAGGGGAGCCATTCAATGTTGTTGCCTTGCTGTTGGGAATGGGGCCCCAGCAAGAGTCGATACAAGATCAAGATATCCGGAGAAAATTCGGCTACTTTGGTAAGGAATGAGTATTTTTAGCAAGGGCTGTGACCCTCTTTACATCTTTTTTCGTCGATAGATATGCGTTTTCCCACGCATAGTAACAGATAAACCCTCAATAAATACAAACCTTAATGTCATTTTTACGATAACCTAACTCCAATTTTGAGTTTAAATGCTACATGTTCAATATTCCTAGTTGCTGGACCACAAGACCTCTTCTCCCAAACCACAAACACCATCGAAGAAAGAACCACGCCGCCCAACGAACACTAAAATTAAGTTATTTTTAGTGAGTTTCTTGACCTCTGTCTGAAGGGCCTCTACGTGTCCGGATCTGCACTGAAAACAGGTGATTTACTACCTGTGCAAACAAATCTTAATAACTTCTTTTCGGTCGCTCTTAAAATGTCAGACGGCGACGTACCAGGAATACGAGGTTAGTCATTCTCCACGAAGTGAAGGGTGAACAGAGGGCATCTCCGACTCCAACATCAACACCCCTGCCGACTGACCTTTTTCAGAAACCCTTTGTGTGGTCGTATAAGCTAGAGCTATTTTTACGCCGCACTAAAACGGCCAATGGCGCTGACGGGAACGAGTACCTCAATAGCAATTTTAACAGCTCCATATAATGGAACGGGTTATGGAATTATCATCATTGGTCGGTTGTAAATACCCACAGAAGCCAAAGTGACATATATGCCTCTAAATATCTTTTCAAAAACAGACAGGTAACAAGTACGTCATGCGTGACGACTGGAGAGGATCCTTTTTTGGGGATTTGGTGATACAAATATTCATATAAAATCTTACCCCTGACAGGGCTCGAACCAACACAGTCGCATAAGCAGAAATCGCCCTTTGTGACATTGCAATCAGTCACATTTCACTTCAGCTTGAGTTTCAGCTCACATATGTGAGCTATGATGACGTTTAAAAATCGTGGATTCGCGAACGCAAAAAAATAAATAAAAACAAAAAATTGTCACAGTAACAAATATTTGTGATACTGACAATCGTGCTTTGTTCCTATACAGACTATAACCCCATCTGTTGATGTAGCAATCAGTTTTTGTCGCCTTTACTATTTATTTAATCATTACAATTTTTTTAGTAACAGTTACCAAATAAAAATTGTCGTCTAAAAAATGTAATTTCGACTGTCATATTTTTTAATTATTTTTTTTGCGTGGGTCTAACGACCGTTAATAGATTGGTATGTGTCTTTTTAGAGACCAGAGTATTACACAAATACGGTACCCACGCAATGCTTGGATTTTTTTTCTCGATAAAACGAGTAGAGTGTAGTTGAAAGAAGTCACGAAGGCTTCCATTTTCCGTATGACCGGTCGAAAACCACGCGAAAGAAGCAGAAAATGATCCAACGAAATGGAGAGGAGCGGAAATCGCTGGCAACAAGCGCTGTTAACTGAACCGTTGACAGATTTGGCTCGTATGTAAGAAGCCTAACTTTGGACGTATTTTCCAGAGAATTATTATCCAAATTGGTCGACCATGAGCGTAGAGGAAGTTGCTACTCTCTCTGAAAATATCAGATGAAGAGATATTTGGCGACATGCTCCCTCCATTCTCATCCCCTTCAATCCTCAATCAGGGCGAAAATTCCGATTGGGGTGGTCCACCGCTGCGGTTACGGAGAAATTGCTCAAGCGGTACACCAGATTCGCTTCACCAGCTCTCGATATACGATCTCAAACTTGTTTATGGCGCGTGCTTTTTAACATTTTGGCCAATAAAATTATTGCGGTATTTCGTGGCAGTGGTTTTACGTATTGTTTCCTTACACAATTTATTTCCAATAAAGTCGTCAAAGCTTTTTTTTAACCTTCAAAAAAGTGAATTTTTAATAAAATATTAAGAAAGTCGTCATATTTGATTGATAAACGTCAGTTTACATATACCTCAGCAGAGTTCTGGTGCGAATTATCTACTCTTAGTTCACTTCCTATCCCATAAAATAATGGTATAATAATAATAATAAATACAAATAAACGAAAGATGGTTTTCCATGAGGAGGCTGGACCGTATGACTAAATTTGACCGTATGACTGATATGATAAAACCCAACCGAATCCAAACTTTTGTTGAAGCCACGTGATTCAAAACATTTCTATCACATAAATCAAAAGACTAAATCCGAATAAGAGTAAAAGAGAAGAAAGTCAATCAACAAATTCATAAAATGAGAGCGCGTGTTAAGTTTCACAGTAGAAACGAAACACCCATTTTAAGGAAATCGATACCTGTTTTGGGTGTGAAAATACACGGGCGTAGAACATATTTTGGTTATCATTAAGATAGATATATTTTAAGCCTTAATATTCAAAAGCTCTCAACGAGATCTCTTCATCGATGTGGCTGAATATCAGTCTAGCTTGAAAAATATTAAAATACGTACCCCTCGTTTTACTTGCAGACCGGTCTGCTGTGGGCCCACAGCAGGAAAGATATCCCCAAAACAAGTGTTTAGTTTTTAATATGTGTCAAAAAAAATGATCACAACACATCGAATATGATTTTCAAGAGAACAATTACGCATGTTAGTTTACAAGATTAATGGTTCAAAAGCTTTGCACCAATCGGTTTTAACAGTGGGGAAAAAGTTCCCATTGGCAAGTCGGCACTCAACTTCCAGATCCGGCAGGAGGGACAACCACCCCGATAAACAATTTCTTAATTTCTTCTTTTCCCTTCCGACAGAAAAAAAAGAAAAATGACTGACAGCAAGCAGCCCCTCCCTTCCTGAGAGCCACCCCACCCATGGCTGTCCGACACAGGACGGGGCAGGTATGCTTGTTTAACAAACTTTTCATAGAAGCAAATCCTAACTGCCCACCACTGATTCCGGCTGCAACTTTCCCGCTGACGAACACTTGCATTGCAAGTTCACTACACCTCTACCCCAATCATATCAATCGGTTTTACTTTTGTTACGCGAAAGTTCAATTGTTAAGGGATGTGAGATGAGAGGAACTAATAATCTTTGCTTCTCCCTTATCACGTCGAATCCACTTCACATCCGAAGAAAAGGCTGCCCAACACCCTCATCACCAAACCTTAAAATTGGGGAAAAATTCTTATCTAAAGTAAAAATAAATATTCCGCTTACTAGTTAGACAATATATCACAATACTAAAAAAAAGAGTGAATCAGAAAAAAATGGCTCTAGAAAATGCTAAGTATGCTGTCCTATTGATTAGTTGGAAGTTTTTCATTGACGAAACATTGCGCACCTGTCGTCATTATTTTTTTTATTTTCTTGAATTCACGGCATGATTCATTTGGCAATACAGAAGAACAGGTTGCTGTCTTCAGAAAACAGTCCAGCAAAGAAACTTTGGAGTAAATATTATGAAAATCATGTAAGATGTTACCTACAAATTATTCTTTTGGAGTCCTTAAAAAATATAGAAAAAGTTGTTTTCTTCGCTCAAAAGTACCGGTAACATAAAGGGAACAATTAGCAATTGCAGATCACTGATTGGCTGTGCAGGTAGTAGGGAAAGTCAGATTCATGCTTTAATTCTTTTTGATGCATAAGGATGTTTTGATAGTGACGCGTTGAGAGCAAGTTTTCGAACAAAAGCGATACATTGTCGGTGTCGCTGATAAAAGTCTTTTGCGGTTCACTTGTTTTGTTACTAACTTTTATTATCGTTTGCTTACATGACTTTTCTCATTTTAAGGTGAATCTCTTTTGACGCGCCTCATTCCAATGGATATCTTCAATCAAAAGAAGAATGTAGCCGTAATCGGGTATTTCAAGGTGCCCTATGACCTTTTTTCTGTGTAAAAACAAAATTTTTATTTCTAAATTACTATATCCGAGGATTTTCATCTCAAAAAAAATGCTAAATTCTTAAAAACACACAACTTTGCAGCGATCTTTAGCAAAAATCGGTTGATGAGTGTATGATGAGTGCGTCCAGCTTTTTTTAAATGATGGGCGAAGTCAAAGGTGGCGTTTTGACGTGGGCAGAAATCGAACCCTTAGATCGCCTCCTTTCCATCTGATAAATACGAAGCGGGGATAAAGATTGTCGGCCAGGAAAAATCTATTTTTGCAGGGAGAAAGAGAACTAGTGATCATCACGGCTTGACTTGGCGTCTTTCGCCCGCAGAGAAAATCGCCTTGTCACTTTTAAACGCTCCCTCTCATGAATGTGAAACACAATTTGATTAGGAAATCATTTCATCATTTTGATTTCAATTACGTGCGTGAGGTAGCACGTTCTCGACATCAATTGTTGTCACGTCACATCGCTTAGTTTTCATTTTCGGCAGCCGTACATTCCCTCGCAAAAGTCAACAATTGTTTTTTCCAGATTGTCAATGGCAATGACGCGTTAAAGAAGTGGATCTTACGCTGAAGATGGAAAACGAAAATGTACTTCAAGGTTAGATAGTTTAGATTAGGGTTGGGGGAGGTAATTTGGTTTGCGTTTGGTTGGGGTAGGTTATCTATTTCGGTCAGGTAAGGGTACCCGAAGCAAGGGGAGGTCCAGGGATAAAGGTGGATTGCAAGGTAGGCTTGGCGAAGAAATCCATTAAAAATATTTCTCAGGCGACTTTGAATTTGAAATGTACAACACAATCTCAACGAATTTGACGCGTAGAAAGTTTCTCAAACCTGAATCAAAGTCCTTGACCAAATAGAAACTAT
>Ga0058701_10001555_pt1 | contig 16459 bp, 11 predicted proteins | sample AgamicOrMae_FD_97039 | JGI IMG/M metagenome (GOLD analysis project Ga0058701, IMG submission 97039) | Agave microbial communities from Guanajuato, Mexico - Or.Ma.e | ecosystem: Host-associated > Plants > Phyllosphere > Phylloplane/Leaf | place: Guanajuato, Mexico | collected 2012-06-04
AGGCACAAGCCACGTAACCTAACCTAACTTAACCTAGGGTTACCTAATTAAACGGTCGCCAAGCCTGATGCCGCTTACTTCTCGGCGGCCGATTTAGGGCCGCCGAGAAGTAAGCGGCATCAGTCTTGGCGACAGCCGAGCGGAGCGAGGCACAAGCCAACCTAGGGTTACCTAATTAAACGGTCGCTAAGCGGAGCGATAGCGAAGCGAGGCACAAGTGACTTAAATTAATCTTGGTAAACGTTAAGGTGCTTGGTTATGATAGGTTTAGCTAGGCGGGATGCCAGTTGCCTCTCTCCGCTGTCGTTCCGCTCGATTTGACGACGAAAGGTTGAACCAAAAGGTGAAAATTGCTACCTTAAAAAATTAGAGTGTGACCTCGCGAGGGCTGTCCTCGGCCCCCCGAGCTCTGCTTTTCTGGACCTCACGATCACAGCGGACGCAATACGTGCTCCCTCAAAAATGCCCTGCTATGCCACACACATTTCCAGACACCAACGTGGAAATATTACTTAGTAGTCACTTGGAGAAACGTCTTCACCGCTCGGGCATGAGTCGCTCTAGTTTTGGAAGTATGGAGATTTTCCGGCGTGGAGTGCGGCCAAAAAGGGGAAGCACGATGTCACAAAATCATTTCCGATGAGGAAGTTCTCGTACGTCGAAATACTACAAAGGAAAGTTTTGTGTACGGAAGTGCCCAGGCCCAGGATTTTTTCTTTTAAGAAAGTTTCCTGGCTCCGCAATTTTTTCCCGCGGAAGTTTTAATAAGAATATCTGTCCGGAAGAGATCTCCAATATGGAAGTTCTATGTGGAAGTTCTGCGACTTCGACGTTTTCCGACGGCATTGCACCGACTTTGGTCTCCTACTTGGTTGTCCATCAATTGGGGTTATGTGACACGAAAGTTCTTCGGCTTGCAGAAGTTTTTCCACGCTTAATTAATTGGCCTCGAAGTTTTCCGAAGGGAAGCCTCCGAATCGGAAGTTCTCTTGCGACGAAATTTTCTCTCACGGAAAGCATTAGACTATACAAGTCGCACTCTTTTATTTTTTATTTTTTTTTATTTTTTAATGTACAGGGACAGTTTTTGATTGGGATAAGTTCCTAGAAACACGGCAAAAATACGGGACCGACGCTTATTTTGAAAATTCATTATGGTTATTCCTCATAATGCAGAATTTGAAACTTAACTCGACTCCACGTTGAGTCCATGCAGACCTAGTGACTTTAACGCAATTCATCCAAATACAATAGTTTCAATGTTATATACAAAATGCAAGAAGTTTTCTGTACCCTACAAATTCAGTGCATACCAATAGGAAACCGCTTTCTCTAAAGAATCATAATTGATTTTCTCTCGGAAAATACTTGAATAGGTAATATTAAAGAGAAAAACAATTCCCTTATTTCTGAAAAATGTGTAAAAAGGTATTTTGGAACCGATTATATCAATATGCTTTAAATAATCTTACTTCTGCATTCTTACCCCTGATATACTATTTAAGTGCATGTTTTCGACGTTGAATTAGTATTTGATTTTGATGCGAAAATTCTTTTGAGAGTAGGTGGACTGCTGGGGAAGAACCTTGTAATAGCTTTGTGAGGAGTGTGACTGAATCAGACTATCCCTGGGTAACGCAGTTTTTTTCACGGATCATCTGTCAAGACGTACTATGTAACATTACCGTAAATACACGCTGAGTTTTTAGGGTTGTATTTTGTATCTCTTTGTCTATTCCGTGTTTTTCAACCTTTTATTGCATCATTAGGATTAACGACAGGAAACAGTAACCTAAGTTAGTTTAATCTAGTTCAAACGATGCCGTCTGCCCCGCTGCGCTGCCGCTCCGCTTAGCCTCTGCTAAGCCTTTTGCCCCTTCTCGACGCCAAGCTTCTATGGCTGAAAAGTAAGCGGCATCAAGCTTACGACAGAAGTCGTTGAGATGCCTTACTGTACTGCCGCTCTGCTCGCTTACTGTTAGCGCGACCTGCAGTAGGCTAGACAATAACCTTAAAAAAATTGTTTTAGGACGGGGGATGTTCATTCGAAGAACCTGAACTCACAGAAATGTTTTCTGATGCCATAAAACAAAGAAAAAATCCTGGTATGGTAACAACAATTTTTTTGTTGCCGCAACAATTTTTTTCTTGGCGCAAGATTTTTTTTTTCAGTAAAATTTTCTTGTTGCACGAAAGAAACGAATCACTAAAGGGGGGAAAAAAGATAAAAGTTTTGTGAGTATATTTAGAAAAAAAAACAACATATTCTTGGCATCGGAAAACTTTGCCGTGGGAGAGGAGCAATTAAAAGGTTTTCGGATTTTTCATAGTGGCCTTATTGAAGCAAAGTACATTTTTCTTGTTAACAAAGTTCCTTCTCTGTCTGTTGCAGGTGAGCTTTTGGAAGATGAATTAAGTGGAATTCGTAGATGGTGAGCGTCTCGTCCGCCGGCTGACAAAGTGCATGACATTATCAGAACCCTTTTTAAACTGGTTTCAAATCAAAGTCAATCAGCTTTAAATTGCCCCACATTATTCGCACTTTCACCTCGTGCTTTAATTTCAACCCAACACGATGAATACTAGGCCTATTATCGTTTTACCTCCCACATAATCTGCACCGCATCCTACCGAGGAAAACCAAGGAAAAAATGCCATTTTTTTCGAGTTGAACTCTGCGATGGTACGCGAATGTTTGAAAACCTCTCTTACAATAACACTGCCCTACTCGGCGTTATTTTAATAGGACAGGTTTTCAAACAATTGCGTTAGCTTAGATGCATTGTACATTGATGTCTATATAAGTGATGAGCCAAACAAAATCTAGTGACTTTTTTGTAAACTAATGTGTGTTCGTAGCATTGCATAGGGAGGGCAGTGGGAGCGTGTGGAGGCAAGAGGAGGTGCCCGCCTTTCCCCGGGAACCTTCGCCGACCCACCCCACGTGCTATGCTGCCAACACACATTAGATTACAAAAAAAGTCACTAGATTTTGTTTGGCTCATCACTTATGGACATCACTGTACACTCTAAATTTGTAAGGTTCCATTTTCAAACTTTTGGTTGAACCCCTACGACGTTAAGCCGAGCGGAGCGAGGCACAAGCCACGTAACCTAACCCAACTCAACCTGTTACCGAAATAAACGGTCGCCAAGCGGAGTGATTGCGAAGCGAGGCACAAGTGACTTTAACTAAGCATGGTAAACGTTATGAGTATGGTAGGTTAAGTAAGGTGGGATGCTTCTTGCCTCTCTTCGCTGTCGTTCCGCTCGATTTGACGACGAAAGGTTGAACCAAAAGGTTAAAATTGCTTCCTTAAAAAATTAGTGTATGCGCTCTGCTGTTGCCTCGGTCAGCTGAAGCCAAGTTTCATGTTTTTCTGTGGCATTAATTGCCGCCAAGAGGTGAGTGGCATTATCAGGCCAAGTGACCCCTTACGTTCACCAGTAACGTTAACCTACCTTTGGTCAAGTGTCTTGTGTCTCGCTCCGGTCGGCTGAGCGAGGAAAAACGCAGAACAAGAGGTAAAAAATTTCCAGCAAATTTCTAGCAAAACCTAGCAAATTTCTTTTGTAACGCAGGAGGTAGGGAAACCCTCAAAACCAGTTGAAAGTAGAATACCAGGTATATCGGCTTCACCTATGTAAAAAAAAGTTAGATTTGCACTTTGAGTCCGGAAGTGATTGATTGGCTGCTGCAATCAGAGATTTTGCTTGGGATGTAATTCTGATCCAATCGGATTAAGTTTTGAGCGCAACTCGGCTACTCGATACAAGCGAATAAGCATGAACAAAGAATTCAAGAGTCGAGTGTGTTGTAAAGGCGAGTAGCGCCTTGCATGGCCGTGAACTTTACTGCCAGAGATATCACGACTCCGTCACTTTTAACCATGGTTAACTTTTTAACAGGCAAAGATAATCGGCTGTTTAATCTCGTCTTTGGATTGCTCAGCTCGAGAGCGATCCCGAACATATCCAACATGCTAGGTTATCTCGGACGGTTCTCGAGATAATCTCGATTAAAATTTACGAAATCGCAAAATCTGGCAACACTGTATGGCTACTTCGTGACCACGCCATAAGCAAGCACGGCGCGAATAGCACAGCAAACCATAACAATGGTGAAAATTCGACCAGGCGCAGCGTCGACAATCTAATCCTCGCAGAGGAGTATTCCAACACTGACAAGAAGTGAGGTACCGGTAGTAGGCCTAACATAACAAGGAGCGAGGGCCTCCTAATCGGGAGGGGACTACTGAGGAGGCGGGCGACCCAGAGGGAAGGGGAGGGCGGGAGTGCCAAGAAAAACATTTTCATTTATTGATTTTAAATAAAGCGATCGAAGTGAATAAGACCGTGAGGCACCGAAATGATCTAGCACTTTCTGGTGTGGAATGCTACTCAGGATGAAGACGAACATTTTCGGGTTTGCTTCTTGAAATAAATCGGCACTCGTTCGGAGGTAATTATATCGATTCGAATATACAGTCCAATAGAAATTGGAACTATTGACTGACTGCTTACAGCGACTACGCCACCGCACCGACCGCGCGCTAACGAGCTAAGTCTCTTTCGGAATGACGTATTTTCTCCGTATCTTAGTACCTATCTTTTATAACAATCACCGCTTTTTTTTTAACGGCCGATTCAGATCGCAAAAAGTTAGGTGGTCTTGATCGCAGTTCCTATATTGCACAGAATATTAAAATACATGTATTGAGCTGGACGTGCATAGGACATATTAGCTCATGACAAGGTATTAGGTCGCTATTTTGCCTTCCCTTTACCTACTGTTGAAAATTATGAACATTTTGCCATAAACGCATAATTGTATTTTTTAATAAGATTTTTTTTAAGGGGACTCGGTTCTTACTTTCGTGAGTTACGTTTGGTGAGGAATTGCAAACGTTATGTCTCTCATTAAGTGCCTTTTTCCTGCCCTTCTATTTTTTAGAATTGTTTTTATTTGGTTACCGATGGGTTTCTGTTAATAAGGGGTTTTAATTTTTTTCATATTTGTGGGGGGCTACCGGTGGATCTTTGTTTATAGGTTGAAAAGGGTCAGGCAAGAATGAAACACGTTAGGCGTTGGGATAAGTAAGTTAAGGAGTTAGGTGGGCAGAGTTAGGTGGGCAAGACATACTACGTCTAACTAGCAATTTAAATAAAATTTCATTTCGTTTTCGTTGAAATTATTGAAATTTTAGGTTCATGTATGTCCTGCAGGCCAGATTGCCTCTTAAAAATGCCAGGAACTAAGAGATAAAGGAGGCTAGTCGCGTGCTCCAAGTGCCCTTAGACGCCGTTACTTGAAAGTTCTCAAAATAATCAGATTTGTGAACCGGTGCATCAACTTTACCCGGAATAGGGGTGCACAGAAAAAAAAGAGGACCGCTCTGTAACAGTCAAGTATTCGTTGTAATGAGGACAGAAAAAGTAATTTTATAATTTGATATCTGCGTTTGTTAATCCCCCTGACAAATGAACTAACCGTGAGTTTAATTCAGCGTACCGGTACCTCACTAATCAAACATAACCTTACTAAACCTAGTTTTTCAATAAATTTAGTCTAGGTTTTCAACAGATCTAACCTAACCTGCCCCAGTTCAGAAATATATCTTATTTGTGCTAAAGAGGGTATAAAACTAGCCTGCTTAGGATAGATTGATCTGGAACCCAGGTAAGGTTCGGTGTGGTTCACTAAAAATCTAAATTACAGCTGTCAGATTTCACTTGTAAGTCAGGCCATGTTGAGCAAACAACACAAAATCATAAAAGTAGCAAATTATTTTAAACGACAAAGTGTTACCTCAGTCCCAACATCTTAATAAATACTCTTTTTACAGCATCAAAATCTATGGTCCGTATTTCTTACCCACGCAATCACATAGTTTTTTACTTTGTTTGTTTTTGTTATTTGATGGCCGAAAATTTTAATAAACTCAAGAAATATTTTCCCTTTTTTTTTTTTAAGTTTTTGAAAATTTTGTTAAAAAATATACATATAAATGTGAAAACTTTGAATTTTTTTAAGAAAATAAAATATAAGAACAATGTATACAAATTGATTACTTTTCAAATTAGAAAAAAAATGATTTAACAATAATTTATTAGCAGAATATTTTTTTGTAAGTAACATTTTACATGAGAGTCTATTAAAATGAACAGTTTGGTGAACCTAAGCATCAACTTTACGCAGAGAAGACGTGTATTCGGTGCGGTGGCCGCTGCGGTCAGCCAGCACAGTCATGCTCTGAAATACGTAGTGATCTGTGGAGGAACGCCGGACCTTGTCGAGACTTGATGTCTTTGTTAAGGTCCGAACGAACCTCCCTCCCCCCCGACATGACTCGGTACTTTTATGGAGACGCTCATGAAGTCACAGTCCTGTCAGGAGGTTAGGCCTACTCCTCAACTTTTCGGACCAAACCGCCCAATTTCGTTCAGACAATGCCGTACACGGCGAAGAGAGAGAGAAAAGGCTTCATAACGCTGCGTAGTCAGTTACGACATTCGTGCTTGCATGGTGTAGGATTTTTACTTGAACTATGCGGGAGTTAAAAATTCCGCTCAAGTTAGGTTACGTCAATGTACCTTAGGTCTAATGATTTGGCGCCTTCTCCCCTTAAAAATATTTTTGATGCCGAGGAGAAAATTATTTTCTTTGATAGCGTCAAAACTTTTTTTCTTACCGCAAGAATTTTTCGTCTTGCAACAAGATGTTTTTCCTTATTTCACGAAGAAAAATCTTGGATCAAGGGGAAAATATCTTGCGACAAGAAAACAAATGTTTTGTCACCATCAAGAAAAAATTTCATGGCATCAGAAACCGTTTCTGTGGGTCTCACTTCGCTGCCGCTTCGATTGGTGTATCACCAAGCCTGTTGCTGTTGCTTCTTGTCGACAACAGCCTGCCGCCGAGAACTTAGCGACAGCTAGCTTGGCAACTGTCAAACTACGTTAGGATTGGTTTCGATGAACTGTCTTGTGCACCACGGCTCCTTATTACTCCACCTGGCTTTGCGGAAAGAGGAAATGCAACTTTTCAAATCTACGATGGAATCTTTCCCATTCAAAGTCTTATTCGTAGAAATGAAACAAATGCTTTAGGAAATTTTCACCTACAACGGGGGCGAATCTAAAACGGCAGTAGTACGTATTTTGGTAATTTACAATGAAAGACCAAGGTTCAGGCAAATAGTTCAATAGATCGTGGCGGCAGCTTTCCATGGATGTGGCTGACTTTTTTAGGTCTATCAGGAAAAATAAGGGAGCAATACGTATTTTAATAATTTTTCAGAATAGACCTGCGTTCAGCCATATTATTCAAAAGGTCTTGACGAGGGCTTTCCGTTGACGTGGCTGAACATAGGTCCATCTTGAAAACTAGGGGAGCAATACGTTTTTTGGTAATTTTTCAAATTACATAATTCAAAAGGTCTTGACGAGAGTTTTCCATTGATGTGGCTGCACCATAGAGGATATGGCTGCACAAAGGTCTATCTTAAATAATCCCCAAAATACGGTACCCCGCGTTTTATTTTCACACCAAAAACAGATTAAGAACTACGTGAAACAAGTATATTGTTTTTCCTATACGGTATACATCTTCCTAAAATACATGTACCGCGCTCAAAAAGAACTTACTGCAGTTATGAATGAATTCTTAAAGATTGTCACGACGTCATTTTCATTGGCAATAGAGGTGTCCGCAGGAGCCTAACATAACATGGACACCATTCGCGGGATGAAGGAAACATTTAAATCAAAAATTGACTTTGAACTGCTCCTGATTCGGCGGACCGGTATGTTTGTAAATGGTCACATCTGGAATGCATTTCATTTCATGCATTACGCGCTGCACTTTTTTCTTTTTTTTATCGGCGCGATGGCACGGCAGTGTCCGCTAACGTGGCTACGTTGTGCAATGCCTTTAAATCATTTCGGTGTGAAGGTTTTACAGGCAGTGTCGCACCGGTGCGCTGAAAGGGACCAATTAAAAGTCGCCTGCCCGCCTGCCTGCCCGCCCGCCTGCCCGCCTGCCTGCCCGCCTGCCTGCATGCCTACCTTCCCTCTCCTTATTTTCTGCTCGCTATTGTATGAAAACAGACTTTAATTTACCGAGTATTTAGCTGTGTGGGTGGTCACAAGGAAAATCGGGGCGATTTTCTACGCTCGGGTTGCCTTCTATCGCTCTAATGGGTGTTTCATATCGTCGTGATGCACCCGAATATAAAGTAAATATGCTCATCAACTCACCGTCCGACTACTTAGACACATTTTCGTGAATTAATTTGAACCCTCGAATAATGCAACACTAAAATTGCGGATATGAAAGGGGTAATTTTCCATCTTTTTTTCCGCCTTCGGTCGACCACGAAGCGGAGCAGAGCGAGGCACTAAACCGAAGTTAAGTTAGCCTTAGGCCTAAAAGTTTCCGAATGGAGCGCCCGCGATATTAAAATATTGGTCTAAGTAATATACACTCTAAATTTTTAAGATTGCATTTTGGACCTTTTGGTTAAACCCCTACGACGTTAAGCCGAACGGAGCGATAGCGGAGCGAGGCACAAGCCACATAACCTAAATCGTAACCTAAGGTTTACGTCATTAAAAGATCGCCAAGCCTGATGCCGCTTACTTCTCGGCGGCCCTAAATCGGCCGCCGAGAAGTAAGCGGCATCAGGCTCGGCGACAGCCGAGCAGAGCGATAGGGAAGCGAGGCACAAGTGACTTTAACTAATTTTGGTAAACGGCTAGGAATTTGGCTATGATAGGTTAAGGTAGGTTAGATGCCTCTTGCCTCGCTCCGCTCTAGTTCCGATCGATTTGATGACGAAAGGTTGAACCAAAAGGTTTAAGTTACTACCTTATAAAATTAGTGTGAAGGTTTTTATTTCTTTTTTGAACTTTTTGGTCACCGAAACCGTGAATAAACTAATGACGAATCCGTTTCATTAAGCTTTGAAGCATCTCTATCGAATATGTGCCTATGGGTTTCTTACAGGATATTGGTCCAAGGCGTTAGCGTACCTTGAAGCGTTATTAACTATAACAAAGAGTAACTTTGCGGCACGAATTTAGTTACCAGTTTTGCAGATAACCAACTCCACGCGTTTTAGTATGCGAATCGCTTTTTTAAAGTATATATTTGCAAAACTTTTAATAGGATCAATCTGTTTATTTCTACCAGACTTTCTAAATTTGATCGTTATCCAGTCCTGAAATCGCCTCATTAAAAATCCAGGAAATGCCTTAGTTTCGAGCAGATGAAGTGGCTTTTAATCTTGCTTTCATAAATGGAACTGAAACTATACATATTAGGAAAGCAAATATAAAACTTCAATCGGGATTGTGGATCATTTTTATTATGGTGTTAATCGGACCTCGGTGTTCAGCTGACATTTCCTGTTACGTGATTTTTGGACTTTGTTGTAATCTGGTTTTCGGAGAATGGATTTTGGCACAGCGGAGTTGGTTGTCTGCAGAACTGGTACCTAAATTCGTGCCGCACAGGTACTCTTGTCTTGGTTAATAACGCTTCCAGGCACGCTAACGCCAAGGGCCAATATCCAGTAAGACACCAATAGACATACATATTCAATAGAGATGCTTCAAAGCTTCATGAAACGGATTCGTAATTAGTTTTTCCATGGTTTCGGTGACCAAAGAGTTCGAAAAAAAAACCTTACTTGGGCTATAATATTTTAATATCACAGGCGCTTCATTCGGCAACTAATCATGATGTGGCATATAGAACTTGTGGTACAATAATATGTCCTCATTTTCCTTTTTTTTTAATGAATTAATACCTATCGCGGATTTGAATGATTTCGTGTTGAGTACAAAAATTTATTAGGTTTTGACAAGGTATGTTCACACAAAATAAGGATTCTTCAAATGGGAGCGCTGCATTAAATTCGGGGATTCGTTCTCTGAGAAAGAACTTATGCTTATTTTGTGAAGACTCTCTTTATCCTTCAGCGAAGGTGTTAACATTTAAAAGCTTTCTTTCACTTGTGCTAGGTATTAGATTAGATAATTTTCGATCTTGTTAGGTTTAAGTAGGCTAATTTTCGTGAGTCGGTTACGTTACGTTACAGATTAGTGCAGAATTTGTAACTTCACGTTAGGCTAAGGTTGGTCGGATAAGATAAAACCATTTTAGGGTAGCTTGAATTAAGGTTACGTGAAGTTAGGATAAATTGGTATCGAGTAGGTTTCGCAAGAACAAGAGCAGTGCAAATATCACGGAACCCAAGAAATTTAATGACTTTTTTCCGGGTTCAACTGGTTCAGCTTAATTATTTTAACGGAGGAGCCAACTTGGAATTTGATGAATCTGCAACGCAATTTCACGTAACAAAAGCTCCATAATCGATTCTTGATATCGATTAATCGAACTTGAAATCGATCGATCGAATCCGCCGCACCGCACAAGTCCGATTAGGAAAACGAGACAGGTCTGCGCTCGGTCGACAGCTAGTCTACTCGATCTGCCGGCTCAGCTGTCACTGCGACAGACGGACGGACAGGCGAAGTGCGTAGACGAATTGACTATTGTAACAATACCCGCGGATAGATCTACCGATTTTGGCCGGTCGCGAAGCATTCGCCAGGAAACGGACAGATGTGCGGAGCTTTTGGGGTGTTTTGCTGTTGGCAGCACGTATCTGCGACGGACAAATTCAAACAAGCAAACCATTGCCATACTCTAATTGCTGCAGCGCGCCAGGAAATTCCCAATGAACAAAGCTTTTTTTTTGGTTCCTGGCTGAATTTTGATGAAAAATTAGCCATAGTCCCACACGTTGTTTTTAAAAACGTTTCATAGAAGATTTCTTTTTCATGTAATTTGAAGGGTCGCCCGTTTAGGTTGCCCTTATTGACTAAAATTTAATGATTTAGACCCCCCTCCCCGCACGGTTGAAACCTTCCTCTTATTACAAAGGTAGCCAAATTTAAATGAGTAACCGCGACAAAACGGTGCTAGCTCTATTACGAATATCCCTTACTTTCCTTTGTTTCGCGACGTATTTTATGCGATTTATACGAGATTCGTTACAAAAACCGGGTTACGAACTTTCACATGTACGCAAGCCCATATTCCAATGGCCGGAATTTTAGCTCACACGTATGAAAAATCTCTTATGGTTCAAGCTCAAATTTTGTCCTAAAATTGTTTCAAAACAGAACTTAACACAACACTACATTTATTTTATTCATTTCTTTTCGCCAAATCAACGTTCTTAAGTTGACATTTTATAGCTTTTCAATAATTAACCATTGCTGAGGAATCGAAATGGTACATTTTTTTTCGTGATTTTCAAGTGTTCAAAACGTTTTTTTTTTAAATGAGCAATCGTAATTTAAAAACGCAGAGATATTCTAGAATTAAATTTTGAAACTAGTTGTTTCCTTGTAGTTTGAAAGGATTAATCAAATATTACGTATCGTGTGCGACGTGGGATTTCCTCACTGATTTCTATGAGCAGCTCCTCTCCTTGCACCGGACACATATGTATCGTTACTTTAATCGTAACCCCGCTGGCAGTGTCAGAAACTATACTTATTTATTTACATATCGAGCCCCCGGTCATGTTCACGTTTATGCCGAGAAGCCATGTTTGTAGCTACTTGATTTTTCCTTTAAATTGACGATTTTTTGACGCAATCGGAAACTTGTCGATTTTGGGGACAAAATCACGATGAATCGATCAGTTCGACAGTTTTCCGATATCGACGTCGTTTCGATGACATTTCTAACTATGCCACGGGTAGCGGACACGTTTGGCCAATCTGTGATATTTTAAACCGATTATGAAGCCATTTTGGCAGAGAGCAGGCCAGTAAGTCAAGAAGGCTTAGCGTGCCGGATTGAATAAAACGATACACAGGCTTCCTCTCACAACAGTTGCTTAAGTATTTCGCGGAGATACGGCTGTGTAGCACGACATTCGCTGTCCATTCCTGGATAAAACGGCTTGAAAGAGTTAATTAATTACAATACCGGCCACAAAAATGATCTCAACACACGCTTTGATTAAATTACACCAATTTTGCTGAAGAATTCAAGAGGTAATTAGGTTGATCTCGACACTAACGCAAAACTCATCCTGCGTGATCGCTCTCATATCTACATTTTTGTTGCCTGCTTTTGACTTTATTTATGCCTGTGTGAGCTGAGAACAAAATGTTACCACGGTGCTGCAGTCTGCGCGGTTCTTTAAAAAACAGTCTTCAACATCAGATTATTAACCCATTGCAGCCCAAAGTATTTGGAGTCAAATTTAGCTTATTAAGAGAAATTTGAGTATTTTTTTCTTAATACGCAATTTTAAGCTTTTGAAAATGACTACTCAATTTTAGGTTTTCAGAGGGATGATATTTTCTGAACTGTGACAATACTTAACTGAAAAGATCCTCTAAAATGTTGCTGTTTCCGATCGGCATCACGGGGCGGTATTGGTTTAACACACCTGAAACATGCAGTAGTTCTGAAATTAGTATGAATGTCGGACACACGTCAAAACGTTCTTTCCTGTCTGAATTCAGGGTTCGCGTTGTCATTTCTAGATTGAGGAATGCTTTTTAACCTGAAGATGTCACTAAGGAATAAGTACAACAATATAAATTGTTACCATGATTACAATTATCGTCGTAACAACTCAAATTTTCACAACAACTCTGGTTTGCTGAGGCTCTATTAAGGATGTTCGATCGCTTTAGGCGTCACCGGTTTTAGTCGTTAAAACCCTCAAAACTTCTCGGAAAAAAATGTTTTTGTTACGGCAACAAAATTAGGGACAAAAAACATTTTTTTATTGCTGCAACCAAAAATTTTGCTGCAGCAACCAAACGTTTTGTTGATAGAACTGAACATTTTGTTGTGACAAAATATTTTTGTTATCCCTATATTAACAAATGATTTTGTTGGAGTAACAAAACCTTTTATACCGTGTTGCATCTGACATGGTCCTGCATGGTTGGTTAAAATTTTGGACCCGGTTACCGGAGTGATTTTTAAATTTGAAGGAGCTACTGTTTGCGATTTTACACGGTGTCCTATGGACACTAACCTAAAAATACCAGTTTTTAGCGTTTTGTGGGAAAAGTATTCCGGAAATTGCTATTAAAAAACTTTATCTGTAGTTGAACACCTTAAAATGATCACAATTAGCCAAAAAAATCCATTTCTTACCGATCATTTAACAAAAATATTGCACGAAAACCTCTTAATCAGCGCGTTTTGGCGCGAAGATGAGTCAAATCAGCAATTCTTGCGTCTCTTTAAAATTGAAAGAATCCTGAGTTTTGGTCGGATTCAAATTTGGACGATTTATTTACGCAAAGGGAATGGCTTTGATTGTTTTTCGAATTTTTCTACATTGACTTTAAAGTTTTAGCTGAACTTGACCAGTCTGAAGCGATCAAACATCCTTAATAGTGGTTAGGGCTCTGACAGTTCTGGGCCACCCCTAACCTATCTTAACCTTGGGTTATTTCGCAATCTAACTTAATCGTAGGTTCGGTTAGGTTAAGATATGTAAAATTAGGCTAAATAAGGTTAGGTTGCAAAATAACTCTAGCTCAAGGTGGGTTAGGTTGCGAATTAACCTTAGGTTAAGTTAGCCTAGGGGTGGCCTAGAATTGTCATAGCTCCAACTACTATTAACTAAAACGTCTTGTTGAGGCAACAAAGTCATTTCCTCCGTGTATTGTTTCCTAATCATGTTTTGAAATGGAAGTTCACTGGCAGCCCTGTAACGTGTTCTCCTCCCAAAAACATCAAACGAGTAAATTTCACTCCAACAAATAGAAGTATTCATTTTTGAATAGATTTTTCCCCACGTCTTTCGCGAAGTAAACAAGGCTGTCTGTGAATCAATGCGGTTGTGGACAGAATATCCTTTTTTTAAATTGTCAATTATTAGGCTAGGTTGCACGTAGTAATGTAAGGCGAACGATGAGAAGGAAGGAGGGAGATAGGCTCTACACTTAACGCTGGAATCCATCCACTATAGTGATGTATGCTTGAGCTATAACAAGACAGTCCGCTTCACGCAGACAGGCAGATGCCTGAACCGATCCTCGAGTAATTGCTCGTGTTAACAGGCCCCGAACAGGCCTCGCATTGAACCTCTAGTGCCTCAGTTTCGCTCAGGTCGCAGGCCTCACTAAAACCTTGAACACTAAATCTCTATGCGAACCCTTGGACGAAAAATTGTATCCAGGCACTGAGAAAAGGGTTAAGTTCAAAAAATCATTTTTTTAGAAATGGGACATCAAAAATATTTTGTTGCAGCTATAAAATGTTTAGTTGCTTCAACAAAAAGTTTGGTCGCTGCAGCAAAACGTTTGGTTTCAGCAACTAATTTCATTTGTTTTAACTAATTTTGTCGCTGTAACAAAACTGTTTTTTTCTTTTTTTTGTGTGCTTTAACGTAAGCTTCTCAACCGATTTGTGTAGTCGGAATGCTTAAATTTTTTAATATGTATGGAAATTATCTCGAAATGTGGGCGTAAAATTTTGCTTAACGTAGAATAAACAGCCTTTTCGAATGAAACGAGATAGATCGAGAATAGCGATAAATTTTAGAGGTTAAATTTTCTGACTGCTGAGTGTACTTTCTCGTTTTTAAAAGCTGAGCAGAGCGACTACGCGCATCGAGGCAGCAGGCACCTAACCTTAACACACTATTTTGTCGCCAAGTCAGACAGATTAATCGAAATCATCTCCTGTCGGTGTCCAGGTTATCCCAGACTTATGGAGTAAAGTAAGGGTCAGTTCTATTCGCACGCCTATGTCAATACAAGGGAGACTTGACCGCGCGGAAACCAACCTAATGCCTTTTAAATGGGAGGTGACGAACGCACGGAAAGCAACCTAATGCAATTAAATGGGGCAGCGTGTGAATAGTCCCATCCTAAAGTTACTTATTCTGGATTCATAGATTAGGGAAATGGGTCATCCCGGATTAATGGATTAATGGAATGAGTCATTGCAGATTCACGAATCAAAGCTGATGGGTCACCCCAGAGTGCAAAAATTTTATCGGCCAATTATGGGTCGTTGCGCCAAGATAACTGTTTTGAGACGATTGTTAATACAAAAAAATGCAAGGCTGGAAATCATCCCATACCAAGACTACGTATCCTATGAGAATTGCTAACCTAACTAGATTGAAGTTGAACTTGGTACGGTTTACAAATCCCATCGAATTCCAAAGCTTTATGGAGCACGACTTCTCCAGTAGCCTTTTGTCGAGGACTGGTCGAGGATTCTCCGTCTCTTTCTCACCTGCAGCATCCATCGTCGAGTCCCGTGTCGCCTGCTGAAATATCTGACCACTAAAGCACGTGGTGCAGCAAGCAAAGCATTTTGCGTGGAAGCAGCATCTTGCCTCGCTAGTCGCGCCTCCTATCGTATTGCAAGCGTAACATTTTATCGCATTTGCGAGCTCGGGGAGCACTTTTAGCGGACACGAAATTCCAGACTCACATTTTAGAGTGCGTCGTTGCATTCTAGGTTTTTGCACTGCCCGAGGAAATCGATTCAGCGTCAGATGTGACTGTGTTAATCAGGTAAACCTGTATGAGCTGTGATATTTAGGCGTTTCATAAAAAAGGGCTGTTATTTTTTGATTTGATATTCAACGCCTTTTTGATAAACAAATTGGTTTTGGTCAGGCTTTTTCATGCCAGGTCTTAGTTATTATGAATTATGAGCGATGGGGTTTAAAGCAAGGGTAAGCCTTAAAGCAAGGCTAGAAATTGTAAGAGAATTAATATCATATTTGTTTGGCTAGCTTTTGTAGGATTGTTATACCGAGCTAGTTTTGTCGGCAAGTTAATGCCTAGTTAATGCAAGGACGATTGATGCTAGTCTTATTTTGACGTGACTCTTTGTAAGTAAATTCGCACTAAACTTGTGCTAGGGGCGAAGCTATCAGACAGTCATTCGCCCCACAAAAATTTGCAAGACGATAATTGGTCACGTAAACCTGTGACCGTGTAAGACTAAAATTAAGAGAAATGTCTTTTTCCCAATCATCTGTAGCAGCAAAAAAGTAGCCCCTGTTTTAGAGAGTCCTTCCATGTTTTGGGTGTGAATAAGACGAGGGTACGTATTTTGATTCTTTTATTTGAAAATAGCCACATAATTTAAAAAAATAATTTTAAAAACCGCCGAGAGCTTTACATTGATGTGCTTGAACATAGGTCTATTGGAAAATTACCAAAATACATACGGTATACAACCCTCGTTTTATTTTTACACTCCACCGACAAAAACTCCCTTAAACAGACGTTTCATTTGTACTGTAATGTTTCTCGTGCCTATAGAATTTTTCACTCAATGGATTTTTGCTCGTCAAAATGAGTATTGCTTAAACACTTGTGGCCAAAGTACATTGTAAAAAAGAAATCTTAAATTCACATGCATCAAAAGTCAAGTCAC
>Ga0058701_10001556_pt1 | contig 16455 bp, 14 predicted proteins | sample AgamicOrMae_FD_97039 | JGI IMG/M metagenome (GOLD analysis project Ga0058701, IMG submission 97039) | Agave microbial communities from Guanajuato, Mexico - Or.Ma.e | ecosystem: Host-associated > Plants > Phyllosphere > Phylloplane/Leaf | place: Guanajuato, Mexico | collected 2012-06-04
AAGACAAGCTTTACGTGTCATATTATTCTACGGCCACCAAACGAAAGCCCGCTATCAAAGAAACTTTTCGCGTGGAAAAGTTCATTTTATGCGAAGATTAATCATCATACCGTCATTTTCTAAAAACCAATGCATTTTAATTATTTTTTTCAATCTTTTAAAATAAAAGGACTTCTACTTTTTGGATGGGTCTAGTGTATTTAAATGGCACTGCTGGGGAGTAGTGGTTTAGACCAATGAAGCAGAACGTTAGCTTTCGGTGCAACGGTAAAAAAGTCATTAGTTTAAGGATCAAACTCAAGGGGAAAAAAAGAAGAAAATCCATGGAGTCATTTTCTGGATTGTGTTCATCCTTAAGGTCCAGGACAGATCGGGAAAAAAACTGAAAAGAGTTTCACCCATGAGCGGAACTTCGCAGTAAAAACATCTTGCGGAAAGGATGTACCAGACACAGACGAAAACAAAAGAGAAACACAATACGTACCCGATGAATTTGATATTTGGAGAGAAGATGAACTCCAAAATAGAACCACTGGCGAAGAACGGTTCGATCCGCGAGAGCAACCGGAATACGATATTAAGTACCGGCAAGCAGTTACTCCGGAAGATATGTACCTCCAGGTGAGAAAGGTTACGAGGGTATGATATTTCGCCTTGTTTCCGCACTTGACGCAAGAAATGACGTTTGCGCAGATGGGAGGTAAAACTACAGCAACAGCCAGCTGCGAAGATATGGTGGTGACCATCCACTTGGACGGAGAGCAAAGTCGCCACGTCATTGACCTTTCACTTGCAAAAACGCAGCTTGACGTGCGGTCACCATTGTATAGGTTATGTCTTCATCTCCCTCACCCCATCGACCCTGAAACTGGAAACGCCGTGTGGAACAAAGAGAACCACACTTTAGTGGTTACTTTACGCATGGTTCGCGAATTTGATTTAGTCAATTTTTAACTGTAAAATGAGAGGGATATTAGGGATAAACTGAAAAGCGATTCGTATCTATTAAAGCAACATTCCCTTTTTAATGATTTCATCACAATATCTTTCTCATAGAAGATATGTTACGGAACTAAAAATACACACAGCATACACAAGCAACCGTGTATGACATAAGAAAATTGCAGTTTTCCCTGAATAATACTTATCTGTAAACTCAAAACAAAACCTTCAAACAGTAATTCTCTTTCATACAGATAAGAAAATATAAAATTATAGCTTCCTCTCTTACACATTATGTATATCTTCATCACAGTGAGTTTACAAACTGTTATAAATAACATGTAATTAAAAAAAAAAAACGCCATGAATGCGACATTTTTTTAAAAAAGAGAGTTTCTTAACGGGGAAACCATGAGATCTCATCGCATTTCTATGTTTGCACGATCTCCCCTCTCTCTTCCCCACACTCTGTTTTCTCTCTCGCTCAGGTCCACCATTTGTAATCCGGGGCATCCCCATCCAAAGAGAACGCTCTGGATTACAAGTGGCGGACCTAAGCCAGCGAAAAACGGAGGTTGGGGGTGAAAGAGAGGAGATCGTGCAAACTCAGAATACCGTCGCGCTGTAACTTAAACAAAATTCATCGACCGGGCTTGAAAACAAGCACACGTACAGACGGCGATTCTCAACGCAATCAACATTGCCAAAACCTCAAAAAGTCCTTCTTTCTCAACGATTATAATCGATCTACGGTAATCGACGTCAAGTCTTTCGCCGGCCGAAAATAAGGTGAGTACTATCTGGTCCCTTAAAACAACTAAAAACCCCGCAAAGCCCAAACTCCCGTGACCTTCAAACATTAAAATAGAACTCTTCTTTTTTATCAAAATCGACAAACTCAATTCGATTTGGACACTGGTGCCTGCAGTGTCCAGGTCAGCCAACAAAACCAGACTGATAAAATTTCATGGTAAGAAAAGAACGATATCGGCGCGATCCTTGCACCACTAGAACTGGCGCGCAGTGGCGCTCACGTGGTAAGTGAACCTAAATAAAATACATAGCAGCCAGCACCTCGTAAGTAGACTGCAGTTCATCTCAAGTCATCGGAGCAGAAAAGCGCCGCTAAGTGTTACCATAGAGCACATCAGCAATCACCCGATACGTCAACAGATCTCTGCTCAAGAACCGATTCTCGAGCGCTTAACGGCATCTTTGTTGTCCATAGACTAGAAATGTCCCATCACATCGTCACACTGACAAATTCTTCAAAATTCCCGAAAAATAAACTTCCGGTCAAATATTTCATTTTTGAAAGATCTTCCCGCTTTCATTGATAAAAATAGCTTTACCAAACCCCGCTGCCCTGTTCACAGTCTAAGTAAAACATTGGTAGTACATCACCCTAACTTTTTTAGAAGAATAAAATACACTGTGAAAAGTGTATGAAATTGCGATACAAACTACGAAAGTTACAGCCGACATCACTTATAAAACGGTAACAAACGTCATGATTACTAACTCTACAAAAAAGAGGTAACAGACAACTTTTCTAAAATTTAGGGACTCAGCGAGTCACTCTAAACGACTAGTGGAGTTGGGTTTTGGAGGGCTGTTTTGTACGATTTATCCCATCCCGTCTCGTTTCATAAAAAAATAAAATATTTGGTAAACGTCTTCAGTGTGTGCACATTCCTCGAAGGTGTGCACAACGGCTGGAGATATTAGACTCTGCTCCGCGTCACGACGGCGACGGGGCGCGCCCTCCGGCGGGACGGCGGCGCTGGGGACTTGGCTGCTTGCAGCACGCCGCCCGGCCGCGAGAACGGGCTTAGCTCAGCGGGGAGGGGCCGCAGGTGGCCGCTGCGTTTCGACGACGCCGAACTCGGGCCCTGGAACAAAAAGCCACGTTACGGCTAAAAACTACCGTCTTGTTCCGTGTGTAAGCCGCACTTTTTTTACGGTTTTTAGAGCTCAAAAACCCGGGTGCGGCTTATACATGGGCGCGGCTTATCTATGGGGCCTGATCTCAAAAATCTCGAAAAGCCGTAATTAGGGGTGTCATCAAGTATATCATCCATGAAATGGAGAAGTATTCAATTACTTGCACATTAACGGCTAAAATAGCAAAAATAGGCACTTTTTTGGTAGAAAAATGTGACGAATAGACAAAAGTTACTAGAAAGAGACAAGTGACTGAGATTTTAAAAAGTGACAGAAAGTGACAAGGGACTCGCTGGCAGCCCTGACGGAGCTCTATTTCTCGACGGCAGTTCCTGTCACCGGTAATTAAGCGGTATCAGGCTGGGCAACAGCGGGGCGGTAGCGCAGCGGAACTTTGATTAACCAAACCTTTCGGTCAGCAAGCCTGATGCCGCGAAAGAAAAATAACCTTGTGGCGTCGCAGTTTTAGAGAGTTAGCTTGTGAACCCGCAATCAGTACGACGGAAGATTCGCCATAGTAAGCATCCGCTTACAGAGGAAGTGACATCGAAAGTGTTCTCGGTGCATGTGTTCGATGTCTAGGACACGGTTACTCACCAAGACAGGAATTTTGGGAGCCATCCTGACATCCACGTTGCGAGAGCGTAGCGTCCTGCTGTGCGATTGCGAGGCGGCGTTCGTGTCCGACCGAAGGGTTCTTGAGCGATCCCGTCTGTCCAAGAATAGATGGCCGCTTGGTCTCGATCTGAACATACGCAAGAAAACGTCACGGCTCATATTAATATATAGCGCCAAATTCGATAGCATTCGATAGCGCCAAAAACTACAAGCGCCAACGCCGCAAGCGCCAGTCCGTAACCGCCAAACGAGAAAATTCGCAAACGCCAAAGTTCGTATAGGTTAGGTTACCTTTGGCGTTTGCGACTTTTCTCGTTTGGCGGTTACGGATTGGCGCTTGTGGTTTTTGGCGCTTATGACAGCTATCCATTAATATTATCAGCCAATACCTACAGCGCACTCGGTCCTAAACCCCCAGCTAAAAGAGGTACCACACAACTTTTTTAAAAGTGAGGGACTCTGCGAGTCATTCTTAACGACTAGAGAAGCTGGGTTTCAAGTCTCAAATTTAAAGAAAGCGTGAGGATTGAACCGTGTTCATCTATGCAACCGACAGAGGTAACCAGGAAATTAGTACCATTTTCAAAATGCCCGCCCTTACAAGGAATGGTATTCATTGCTGGGTTTTTCCTAGCAGTCATTGAGATCATTTAAATTGTGCTTTTTACCCGTGCAATTAAGTTTTGCTTTGCAGCAGAGTTTGACAACAGCATTTTCACACAAGCGGACAAACCCATAGGTATTACTGCGTAAGTCTTCCGGCCCTTCCTGTCAGTCCTTTTTTTTACCTCGTCAAGCAAAATCACTGTCAGAATCCGTCAAGGACGGTCAACTCTCCAACAGGTAAAAAACTTCGCAATTGATCGTTTCCTTGGATTGCTCAGCTTGAGAGCGATCCAAAAAATACAATAAATACTAGGTTATCTCTCATAGTTCTCGAGTTAACTGCGCTTAAATTAGACAAAACAGGAAAAAAAAAATTCGAGGGAAAGCTCAAAAACGTTTTACTTGTCACCGTGGTTAGAGAGGTGAGGCTCTCTAACCGCGGTTACACAAAGCTCAGGTAAGTATTAACACGCTCCTCTGACGGCCTTCTCAAAAACTCTTTAGAAATTCGATTATATATTTACACAAAAATTCTAAATTAATCATGAGATTTACAGATATAAATTCTATACTTCAAAGATTTCGTATCGAGTTTCTAAGCTGATGAGCCCAAATATAATTGATTCGAGAGGTAATGCTAAAAAGAGTCCTGACTGGAACTTGGAAACAAGATATTTCGGCTCGTAATTCGGCAAATAGGTATTTGGGAGCTCAGTTGAGTATTTCCCATAATTGCTTGATGAGTTCTTACTTTGACTTTGAGCACAGAAATCACGGAAGTATTTTCCTTTTTCAATATACAACTGAAATGGGTTGAGAACATCCTATATGAATAAATTTGGGACTCCAAAACAGTGCGTCGTGAACTTCCCCGAATGGCGACAGTGTTCTCTCGTAATTTCTAGAAATTCCAGGTGTTTCGGAATCGCTTCACCACTAGATCGAAACGACAATATTTTCGGCAAAGAAACAACAGAATTCGAAGGATTCTGAAACTTATACAAGTTTTGAATCCGGAAAACTAGGGTTATGAGACTGAGACCGAGTAGAAGATTTTACCTCGCTTGCCTGAGTCCTTTCAGCGGGCTCCCATTAGAGCGCATCCACTTCTTCTTTCTCGGAAACGAGCACGTCAGGACATTGTTTTCTTCGGAGCCTCCGTCCCCTGCGAACACAGCCAAATAAGGTTAGATCGCTCAAGAGATCACCTCCCAAAACAAAAGAGCGTAGATGCCGTACCTCCACACGGCCGAATCTTGTGGATAGAGGGCCACGCTAGCCGCTCGTTCTCGGCGTCTTCTGGGTTGTACTTGTCAGATCCGTTGCTGGAACCCAGAAGCGACTTTTCTTCCGAGCGGGTCCGCTTCGTCTCTTTCCCTTCGAGAGTGCGGAGGCCGTTGCGGTCGTCCCAAGCGCTGCTATGCCGCCGTTTCACACCTCGAAGGTGCGAACCTGCACACATAAATTCATTCAAGCGTCAAAATGGACTTTCCCATAACCTTTATTTCCTGGGAGACGGTTTTCTCTGAAAAGGACGTAGTTTTGAAAAGAAAGAGAGGTTTGCGAAAGTGCCTCTGCCAGAGGTGTCTGGTCAAAATACTGCAAATACGGCGATGTTTTGACAAAGATGTCAAAAAAAAACACAACAAGTGACAAAAAAGGCGGTGTTTTAGAGAACAATCGTCAATATTCTTTCGGAAAATGCAAAAATCGTTAACGAACTAGCGGGAAAATCAAATAGTCGCTGATGTGACAGGAAATACCAAAGAAGAAATTATTAAAACACATGCGCCAATTATGAGTCAATAAGGAAGAAATGAATGAAAACGCATACCCAGAGGGCCTACAGGGAGAGGGTAGCGAACTTTCAGCAAGGAGGCTCTATTTTGGCCAACTTTGGTTTTCAACATTTTTGCAATTTTTCGCGATTAACACAACAATTGTTGCGTTAATCGCGAAAAATTGACTTGAGATTAACATGAAAAACATCCAAAAAGACTTGCGTATCAACTCTACAAAACAAAATATCAAAGATAAACCCGATTACAGCGTATTTCCCAGTTTTTCGCATACGAAACAGTTTGCATGTCGTTCAATCTCATGGAGGTTAAGGGTGCTATGTGATTTTCATATGTAGTACTACAAGTGGGACAAAATCTCAAAATAACAAGCAATAACGTCACGAACAAACTAAAATAAAACAAATCAACGCAATCCAGCGGGCAAACTAGTTCATTTCTCTTACATTTAAACCTCCACTGAATCGATTTTAGGCCAACTTCCCATTAGCCAATCAGCGACTGGGGCCAAGTTCGCTACCCTCTCCTAGTAAACTCTCTGCGCATACCCGATCGAAAAATGCATAGAGAGCACCTAAGTCAAGACGAAAAATGTGCTTCATGCCGTAATCATCTAGTATTATCTCGTATTCCTGGATAAATTTCTATTTTGAAGTGACAGTACATTTTGCACAAGGTCAATGATAGTGAAAACAGTAGGCACACCTACAGCAGATGTACCTCTGCATCGGAACGTGCGTCTCTGTAGTCAAAGGCAGGCCATGCAACGTCACATTTAAGACATACGTAGTCCATAAATCTGCTGTCAAAAGGGTTATTGCACATTTATCACCAGCGAATTCCCTGGTTTTCCAAAGTTGAAAAACACGTCTTCAGATACTTTTCCTTGGCATAATACCGTAGTTTGATTTCTTCTACTCCCATCTATCGCTCGGCTAATAGGGTTACTTCCGCTCAACTTGATCAAGGTTTGAAATTTACCGAGGTTTGCGATAAACAATCGCGATATTGGGTTCACCGAGGTCTTTAATCTAGCTTGAGTAAACTTCGGTTTTCGAAAGGTCTAGCTCAAGTGAACCTATGTAAATAATACCGATACTATCAGTCCAAAAGGTAAAGTCCGGTTCTGGTCGCGTGGGAAGGCTCCGCCTTATGGGGAAATACATTAACCACCGCCTTGTTGCGCGACCAGAACTGGACAATACCTATTGAACTGATAGTACTACTCAAAACTTTCCTGGGTGTCAAACTGAATATCTCCGACTTTTCCATATTGAGGACAATCATTTTCTTTCCCACGTGTTTCCGGTGCCCATCTAAAAAATTCCGATCTAACCAATGAACTTACTCGACTGGACATTCGCTGAAAGCGGGAGAGCGTCCCTTGAGGGCCCTGCCCCACTGATGGCACCTTTGAGGGGATGCGCACGTCCTCGTCTGTGGAGAGCCTCGCTCACTTTTTCCTTGACACCCGTCGCGTAGCCGTTGGCGATACTCTGAGGGTAGGCCGGCGTGGAGGCGGCGATGGGGTGTGGCACCGGCGACGGCGTCGCATCGCTGCAACTGCCGCTGGACGGCGCTCTTTCAGCAAGCCTCACAGCATCTTGTGACGAAACCATCTCCCCGCTCTTCATCTCCCTGGAGAAAGGAAAGAAAAATTTACGAGAGCGCACACAACTCAGGGCGACTGTTAATTGCCGTGACTACTGTCAAGGTGAAAGGGGGAGTTTGGAAGAGGTTTCTACACGCAAAACGTAGTTTTTTTGTTTATTTTTCTCTACATAAATTGTTGAAAAATCGGGTTAGGGTTAAACGAGGGAGCAGGTTATCGGTGGGCTTTTGACGTTTTCTTTCGACAATTGGAAAAGAATGACATGTAAATTCCTGTAACAGTAGACGCCTAAACACGACTATTTAAAGACTACAAATCTCACAAGTCAACTGCGATTTGAAAAAAACAAAAAACTAAAACTTTTTTTTAAAAAAAATAAAAAAAAAAAACGTTTTGGAAAAAAATCCAATAAAATGTGTTTAAAAAGAATCATTTCTATTGGTCAAGAAATAGTTAGGGTGTTTCCATACGCAAATCTAGTGATATTCTGATTGTTAAACCAGAGTTTTACGTTTTAAAGTTTCCCGCAGTGTCTCGCGATTCTCCGACAAAAAAAATCCAGAAAATTCAAAGCTTTTTAAAAGGTTTTCAAGGGTAAAGCTCTTCTTTTCAAAGAAAGCTGTTTCCAATAAAGAATTTACAACTTTTTTTTTTTTGGAGCAAGGTATAATTATACAGGATGTCTGGCTATTTCCCATTTCCAAATTCCCGGCTAGCTCCCGGTTTGTCTGAATCTCTTTTTCCGAAAATTCCCAAAAATTCACTCACAAATTCAAACTTAAATTAAGCTTCTTTTATATTTGGACACTGCCCCTCAAGAAATACAGTTTAGGAGATATATTTTGTAAGTTGTTGAAAGTTTAGGAAAAAAGGGGTTTTGTTCCTTCCTTGAAAAAGAAAAAAACAAGAGGCGAAAACGGACTTTGCAATTTTACTTTTCAAAAATAATATAATTGAATGGGAATTCCCGGATTTTCCTTCTTTTTGAGAAATTCCCGGCAATATCCGGGTTTTTCCCCGGGTCTTGCAATTTCCCGGCTGATTCCCAGTTTTCCCGGTCACTAGACACCCTGTTATAACGTAAAAAATGAAAAAAAAATAGTACGTCGAATTTTCAAGGGTATTTCAGAAAACTCAAGGCTTTTTTAAGGGCGATTTAAGGCTTTTCCTGGTTTTCATAAATGCAAGGGAGCTTGTTTTTGCTCCTGAAGACTTCCGGAAATTAAATTAATAAAACAGGGGTAGGATCCTGAAATCAACGAATTACTCAAACACTTACCGTAAGTTCTCTTCAAGCGAGGCGGGCGAATCTGTTTCACTGCACCGTACAGCTGATTCGGCGGACGTCGATCTCCCGTTGCGAAAGTCTCCATAATCCGACGAGTGCTTTGTGTTGAGAAGAGGTAAAATATCGTTAAGAGGGTTTTTGATTTTCGGCTCGTCCGCAACTGGCTCGGGGGATCGCGGGAGCTCGTTCGTCAGGGGGCAAACGTTGGGATAGTCCACCAAAGGTTCAAGCAGCACCAACGGCTCGGCGGCGATGCCTTCTGACGGAACAGGGTCGGCAACCCGCTCGGTAGCTCTCAAGTCATGGTTATGGCTGACGATGGTTGTCTTAGACAGCTTGCAGCCTCCCTGGCTGCAAGGCGGATTCAGGAGGAGCGTGACAACGCTCGTGTTGTCGGCTCGCATCAGCAGGGAGTTCCAGTTCTTCAAGGCACGGTCGACGAGCCGTTTCGACGGATTTACCCACATATTTTCCTGTAAAAATTAAGTAGCGTTGAGGAATATGCTATTTTTTCTAAGCGGCGTTTTCTATCTTGTGATTCACCATCCGTAGCGGAGACGAGCGAAGCGATGATTAGAGCATCTAACCTAAACAGCCGTCGTCAAGCCTAATTTCCGGCAGTAGCAGTCTGAGGGGGTGGCGGCGCCCGTGTATTTGGGTTCGCCCTTAACTAAAAAGAGACGCCAGCGCCACTAGCGGCGGGTCCCCGCCTAGTTTCCCGAAAGATCGTCTGCTTAGACAGTATACCAACCTCTGCATTCTGAAGGACATGTAATAACTAGCTTGAGCCGTTCATAATAAGAACTTTGCAGAGTTAAGAACGTTGTAGTAATAGTAAAACTCACTTTTTTGTGATTTTGATAAACACACTTGTAAAAGTACGAAGAACTGTTGTTTTCTCGTTTCTAGCCAACAGGTTGGCAACGACGACACTAGCGCAACTAACGGCGGGTACCCGAAATAAAGGTCACGTGACCACAGAAATGAGAGCACCGGAAGTCCCATTTACGCCGACAACCCTGCCCTCACACCTTACCTAATTTAGATTGACCATACCTAGGTTAACCTTATCTATGCAGTTGGGTCATTATCTTAAAAATGTGATGAGGGCTTGGACCAGGGTGGACCGCACGAGGTAGAAACGTCAACGTTCTCGGGTCTCAAAAAACCGCAAAAGAAAAAAAAACGTTCATTCAGCTTTCTAAAATTTGCAAATAACCGGCATCTTTTTTTATTTAAAACAATCTGCAAAATAATTGTGAGGGTCGTCAAATTTTTTTAAGGATCAGCAGAAGATTTGAGATAGTTTGTAAATTCTTTGTGATGCGAAAAAAACACACTTTTTATTTTGCAGTTTTTTGGACCTTGTTTAAAATTTACAGCAAAGAAACCCTTCCCTAAGACACTCAGTTTTTAACTTAATTTTCTGATAAGTCTCAACTGTAGGTAGATCATCTTGACTATTGTGTCATAACACTGAGGCTACTTCAAACCCTCTGCGAATATTCTCTCGACGACAAAAACATCGACCAATAGGTGCACTTTAGGAAAATCTTCAGTTGGAGGCAAAAATCTATATAACCCTAAAACCTTCTCACACAACATCCAGCAAAATATTAGGGTTATAATGCCAGATACTGTACAAACTTTATGAGAATTCCCTCGGTGTAGTAAATCCGTTGACCGACCGAGGTTGCTAGCAATCAGCTGACTCTCAACAGGGGACTCTCCAAATAGCATGATGATACCATAACGCAAAACAGCAACAGGGTGTCTAGAGATTTTCTAATTTCGAATTTCCGGTTTAAAAAAAATCCGGAATTCCCCTTGTTAATTTAAATCTAAATGAGGCTTTTTTTTGGTTTTAGTATCTACTCCTACCCAAAAGAAATCCAGGTTAGGATTTTTTTATTTTTTTTAATATTACTGTATTGACAGTTAAGAAAAATAATTTTTTTCTTTCTTTTTTTTTTCCAACTTTAAAACGATCTTTGCAATTTTACTTTTTCAAAAATAATTTTATTAAATGAAAATTCCCGTATTTTCCTCTTTAGTGAAATTCCCGGCAATCCGCAGATTATTTTCCGGGTCAATCAATTTCCTACCAAAATAACGGTTTTCTCGGTCGCTCGACACCCTGCAGCACGTGTGTGCAGCTCAAGTACTTACGCATTCCTGCGGGCCATTCGCCTGTGACATAAGCTCTTCATTGTTACGATCAGCGCTTTGAGCAACCAGCACAGCTTCCAATGGGCTGACCATATTCCAAAAACCATCAGTTCCAAAAATAAGACATCTGTGTATTGACGTGTCAATTTTTACTACTTTAACATCTGGTTCTGGAGATACCACAAACTGGTCTGAATCTGAATTATAACTCCATAGATCACCTACAAGCAAAGAACATTAGTTAACTTGATTCATCTTAAACCACTAAAACGACAGGCAGGGTTGGACTTACCTAGAGACCTTGCCACAGCAAGAAAAGGTATTTCATCTATAGGGGTCGAACGTCGGACGGGACCCTTATGTCCGATACGAGGTCGGTTCCAAACTACTCGAGGCACGCCCGATTTACTTCTGACCTTGCCTCCTGACTGCAGTATTCTCGTTATCTCGGCTTCGCTTTCAGGTTTGTGATCTTGAGTCAAACAGGTTGCAGCCCATCTTTCCGCATGGGGTGGGCCTGAATAACAATGACCATGCAAACTTCACTCCTCTTTGTATTTAAGAGATAGCTCATGGCTCATTTGCTGGCACATAAGGCTGAAAAAGTTCTTGTTTTCCAAAATGAGACTTAAATCTTGATTAAAGTTTTTTGAAACTGATTGGTCTTGATCAGGCAAAATAGAAATTGTACCTACATTAAATATATGTCCCTAATCTGGGCAGATTGTGCCTTATTATTTGAAGTGGGTACTGATCTGCATATTGGACTAAATTAGGTTGGAACGGAGACATTAGTACACTTAAAGTTGCTCAAAACAAACTTCATTTTACAGGGTCCTCACAACTATTTCATACAGATATGACTTGCAATTGATATGACCGCAAATAATTTAGATTTACTAATGATTAACGATCTATATTAACTTGAAGGTTTTCCCCTTCATAAAAAGGGACTTGGATGAATCTTGGCATAACTTCAAGGACAGCTGCTAACCAAAACATTCAGCACTTGAGGTAGAAAGAGAAACGACGTACATCACAGAATGGGGCACATAATACACAGCACTGAATTGAAACCCTTGAAAGTGAATTTTACCTGGAGTAACTTGGTATCCAAGGACTAGAGCTGAATCACCAACATGTCCAACATAAATTTTTCCATTTCTGATAAAAGCTATAGTGGCCGTTGTTCCTGATGTACTTGGTAAACCAGATGCTGTTTTAGGCCAGTTGGCTGTAATCACAAAAAGTGATTGTTATAGATTGGAAATACTTTGATATGGCCTTCATAAGGTCAGGGACCCAAATAAACCGCTTGATACCCAAAACAAATACCATAACTTATTTGTTAATGGTAGGGACGACAATAAGACTTCGCTGGAGGTTTAATTGCCATAAACTATCACAATTATCATGATTATGTGATTACTGTGAAATGAATCTATTTCTAATTCAGAATAAAATCAAACCAAATAACAAAATGTCATATTTCCTTTAAGTATTGAGACAGAAATTTCACACATAGGCATGACAACTGCCAGCAACTGACAATTAGGTTCGCGGCTAGCGAACGTGACGGAAACGTTACCGCGAAGGACACGCAAAGCCACTTCCTAAAAGATAACGTTTGAAGAAAGGTTAGAATAAGAATAACGACTTGTTTCGGTCATCAACAATCTTAAACGCACAATTATTAAATTCGAAATCATTAGAACATTACTTAGAAACACTATGGATGAGAATATTTCGAAAAGTTAACGATGAAAGGCTAGAAATGCGGAAATAAATAGCTATGTGGACCAAAACAAACCATGTTCACTAACCTAGCTCCTTCCACATCGCGTGGTGTGTAGCGAGGTACCCACTCTTGATTGCACTGAGAACGTCTTCATCGTCATCAGACCAAAACTTCTTTTCATTCACGATAAACTCCATCAAACGTTCTCGGGCAAATACAGCTGCTTCTTTCCCTCCGTGGCCATCAAAAATACCAAAGTATGCGTATTCCAGGTCTTCTCCATCTTCCGTTTGTTGATAGGCCACACAAAACATATCTTCCATGTATTTACGGTCACCTTGGTTGCAGTGACCCGTCACACGCAAATTAACCCCCAAAGACGAATTCATTTTCATTTTCCTTAAAAAATATTGACATGGCACAACATCCGCCATTACAACATGACCATGATCCAACTTGTCGTTTTCGTGCTTCAACTTGCAGTGGTTGGGACAGGGAGGGGTCGGGAGGAAGCGGAGGGGACGGAGTAGCAACGGGAGGGGGATGTCCAACAAGCTGCCTTTACCGATCACGTGACTATAGAGTCTCATAAGAAGATCCAATTTGTCCTCACTGTGTTTATGCATTATTAACCGGCGGCGGTTACGTAATTGCGTGCCGGTCCGGTACTGTACCGTACAGTACCAGTCATTCTGGGCAAGATTCTGGAATACCCTACGAGGAACGAGGAACTCCTAGCGTGTAAGAGCCGGTACCTCGATCCGTCCCGTATTCTTAACACTTCACCGATAAACCGTATCGTATACAGCCTATCTCAAGCTATGTGGTAGCAGGCTGTAATTATTTCCGATATCCTACGACGAACATCCCTGAAAGCAAACGTCGAAGGCAGATTATTCTTAACAGTTTCTTGGCTATATATTTGGCGATAACGCCTGGAAGACGTCTTGAAATTGTCTCGCGAGACATATGCAGCTAAAAGTTAAGGACCGTCTATAATTACTTTTTGGATATCTTGAAGGTATTTCACAGGATATTTGCCATTGAAGTTGTCTTAAATATCTTGAAATATTTTCAGGATGTCTTGAAGTTATTATACAAGTTACCGCTTTCCTTGACCAAGGTCCAAGCATGGACCTCCATGGTCCAAGAATACATTTTCTGACAGCAGGACCTCTGGTAATCAATCGCCGTTCGTATTCAGGAGCATGGGGGTTGGGGAGGCCAGCGTTTTCTGAAATGTTTTAAGAAGTTATGCTTCATCGGTAGACTTACCAATTTAGTGGGCCGCTCGAAGCTAATAACAATGCGCAAAACGGAGCACTTCCAAGATTATTATTTTTGAAGAAACGTCAAAAAGGCCTTTGAGAGTGCATAATCTCTGTGAATCATATACCTCACGCCGTCACATCGAAAAAATAATTAAAAAACAAAAAAAAATGTTTACAGTAGAAATCGTATATAACGAGCACCAAGATCAAGCCAAATTTGCTCGTTATAACCGGTTCTCGTTACAACCGATATCGCTATAATCACATACGGGCACCTACGAGACCGGACTTCAGCACCAAATCTACTCGTTATATCCGGTTGCTCGTTATAACCGGTCTCGTTATGTACTACGATTTCTACTGTACTTTCTTCTTTTACGATGTAAGCGTTCCAAATCTTTTTGCAATGAATTTCATAATATGGCATTAACCAAATATCAACAAATTAGAGAGCCTCGTAGGCAGAGAGTCGACAATACCTCCGACGTCACATTTCCTGTGATTAACTGCGGCAATAGCAGCCCATAAGCGGGCCGTCTAATTGGCTTAGCACTATACGGGTTGTATTGCCGCAGCCAATCAGGGACTGTGACGTCGGATGTTATCGACTCTCTACCTACGAGGCTCTCTCCCAGATCATTCCTCTCTGATCCGTGCACTCATCGCTCGACAAAGAGCGGTACACTTCCTGCTTAGTTGTGGTGCAAAACCCTATTGCATCACTTGCATAACTGAGCAATTGTTAACCGAGGGATTCAACAATTGCATACTGCCTATATAATACAGTCCCTCCGCGGGTGTAGAACTTCAACTACCCTTGAACCTGAGACAACAACTCTGAAGAGACCAGCGAAAAAATCCGCACATCGTAACTCAAGAGAATTACGTGCAAACCAACTAGTAGTGCCGTACCTAAACGAGATGAAACTGCGATTTACATTTCCATCTCAAAAATATGCTTTTTAGGTTACAGCATGTTGATGTCCCCATGAAAGGTCCCTTCGTTTCGATGCCTAACTCCACAGACAGGCAGATGTGGTTTCTTAGGTAGGCAACCCGAACAACATGCGTGTCGAGCCGGCTGCCGATCAGACGTTATAAGATACGCATGTTACGCTCCTGCCGTGACTTAACAGCGGCCAGGCGCCACAGAGAAGCACCTCTCCGTGGCAAGGCCCGCTGGAAATGGAGCCTATCTTATTTTAACGAGAATACTATCCATGAGAGCATTTAAGCATGAAATTTATCAAAGCCAATGTGCAAAGATGTATTATTTTCACGCGTAATCAAGTTAAGTGACCTATTTGGTATTCTTATTTCAAAAAGCTCCATTCTTTGAGGACTTTTAAAAATACCCCCTTTTTGTGCAGGTGCAACAAACTTCGCAGTTTTCAAATTTGTTAGGGCTCCGGATATTCCACTGACATCCTTTTTGTAGGAGATACCCCGATGAAAATTCCATGCACCATTTGTGAAAGGGCTAACTCGCCCCCCCCCCAAGAAATATCTTATATTTCTTTTTTTAGGACATTCGTTTAGGCCTAAACATCCAACAGGGAAATTTTGCAAGTCCTGAAAAAGAAGGAGTGGAAAAAAATGTGTCGATAGTACCGTGCATTATAAGCAGCCTATCAATTCGTTTGCAATCTAAATACCGGTTATTCAAAAAAAATCTTCAGAAGCAGCCGAGGTCATTCCTTACGTTGTTGAAACCTTCGTATAGCGAAGCCGTTGTATTTTTATTAGTATTTTTTGTTAACGATTTGCGATCAAATTTGATTAGATAACGATTATTGTATGCTCATCGAGCATACGAGCATCGAAGCCGCACCTCGAAAGCAGGCGCATCCCGCACCGCACTTAGAAAGAAGAGTACAGGAAACGATGGAATAAAAGATTGAGTTCATTTTGTCATCAACTTTATTTTGATAATTGTTATAAAGGTTTTTCATTTTTTCTGTGTTGTGCCAGCTATGGTGGCTGACACATCTACAGATTCTAAAGGTGACGCCATACATTAGGCGAGAAAAACAAGCTCTCAAAATATGTGTGCTTTTGGGAGCCCTTTGAGAGCTCTTTTGGGAGCGATTTTTGGGAGAAAGGGGAGGAGGTGGAGAGAAGGGGCAGGAGGGGGGATAGGAGGAGAGGGGAAGGAGTAGGAGAGGGAGGGGGAAGAAGGAGTTAGGGTGCAGGAAGGTACGGTAGTGAGGAAGAATAGAAGGGAGGGAACAAGGAAGGGAAAAGGAGTGACTGGACAGCTTTTCCACTATCTACCGCCGATCCGCTAAAGCTTCTCAAACTTGACCACTTTAAATATATACTTTATGTTAAATAATTGAAAAACATTACAATGAGAATCAGAAAGGAAAGAACTGGCGACTTGTCACCACGTACTTTCTGACCGAGTCTTAATAATTCTAGCATCGCTAAAACTCATTTATCGAGTACCATAATAATAATAATATATA
>Ga0058701_10001557_pt1 | contig 16448 bp, 6 predicted proteins | sample AgamicOrMae_FD_97039 | JGI IMG/M metagenome (GOLD analysis project Ga0058701, IMG submission 97039) | Agave microbial communities from Guanajuato, Mexico - Or.Ma.e | ecosystem: Host-associated > Plants > Phyllosphere > Phylloplane/Leaf | place: Guanajuato, Mexico | collected 2012-06-04
ATTTGTAAGAGGCAGGTAAGATAATGTGCATTTTAAACGCTGCCTCAGTTTATTTATGTTTTTTCGGTCGTAACTTTGATTCAGTGTAAAACGGTTGTTATTTTAGCCATAAACCCGAAGAGGAGGATAAAACTCATGACAGCCCTCAGTACATATAGCGTTCCTGCGAAATAACATTTTTGGGGATATTGGATGGTTGCCAGGAAAATACTTCTGCACGACAAGGTATTCCACAGCCATACTCTCTCATCCTTTGTATTGAGACCCATATTTTCCGCTATCAGGCTTAACACTCGAATCAGACTTGACGACATGCGAGCGAATCGGTATTGGCGCGAGGCACAAGTCGCATAACCAATTTATAGTCAAAACTTAGGCTGACAAAGCTTATCTACATGGTTGCATGTAATTGATTCGCAAATGAAAGATTAAAGCGAATAAGGAAGAAAATTTCTCCTCTCATTAAAATTCACGTTGTTTACCAATCTATCGGTTCTAAAGCACAATTCTGCAATGTAAGATCTAAAATATATTGGCAATTTTTCAGCATTTTTTGCAGATATCTACATTTCTGGGCGCAAGTCAGTAAAACATTTAACCTTAAGACTCTTAAGATAGTAATTTTGAACTGAGAATCGTAACAGTGAGTACTACCTTGACTTCTATTTCCACACAATTACACATCATAACATCTTGTAGGTTGTCTTTAAAACACACCTCATATCGCAGTTGCTTTGCTCTTGGTACACGATTCTTTGAAGAAAATAGCGTTTCTTTCAAAAGTATTAAAATTGCAGAAAAAATTTGTTGGACGCGTGTGTTTTAAAGTTTCGTTCCTTTTTTTCAGACGAAGTTTTTCATTTTGAACGGCATTGAAAGTTTAAAATTCCGGCGTTCTAGGCATGACTTACAGTATAAGGTCTGCTAAGGCATTTTTGTATTTTGAGCCTATTTTTTTAGAAATACATACTTGAAAATTTTGAGGAATTTTAGGCGAAATTGAGACTTTTTTTTTTTTGCTAAAAGGCATTTTTGGCGGTTAATAGACATAACTGACATGATCTGGCATTCTCGATCAAATAATTTTGGCTTCACCGACAAAAGTTTTGCCTTTTCAGACGAAGTTTCGCCATTTTTGACAACGTTTCGGCATTCCAAACTGTTGGTATTTTCGGCATAATATATTATCATGCCGGCAAAAAAATTGGCAAAAATGCCGAACTTATAAGTTTAGCATTTTTATCTAGATTTTGATGGGTTTATTATTGTACCGCTAACTAAGAAAAAAATGAATTTTTCACATTATTCTCGCAGGAAACTGAGGACACAAAGGTCTCGTCACCCATAAAAGGCTTTTTTCCTTCAAAAACCTCATAGCTTTTGTATGATTAGTGAGTGTCTGATTAGAAAGGAAGAACAAGATTTCGCGTCTTGTAGGATTTCCCTTAGATAGCGTTTTCTCGGAGTGCACGCCTTCACCGCCCGCTGATGACGAGGAAGCAGGGCCCTCATGTCGTATCTAGCCGGTGATTAAATCTGCATTTGGCGGATCTGTTGTATGGGTCGAAAACAGAGAGGGCGCAGTGCGACGGGCGCAGGAGAGCCTCAAAATAATGTTCCCCTTTCTCGGCCACGAAATGGTTCCACCATTATCGTCTCAAAGACACACGTAGGTAAATTCCTGTAGGAGAGTTCCAAGCGAGGCGCTTCGCAACGCCACGCCACGGCAGTCGCAGCACCGCACTCGCGGAAAAGCCACAAAGGCTTTTCGCGAAAAGCGAAGTACGTTCTACGAGGTATTTGACTTTGACGAGAGGGAACCACATTACGCCCAATTATTTTCCATATCGCAATGCTCGCTTAGAGCTGAAGATTGTAGTTCACAAAAGCGGTTACCTCTGAGGAACGATTTCCTTAGTGGCTTAATATTGCGAGCTCTTGCACTGACTGAGAAAGGCAGTTTCTGTTGTGAGAAGATGAAATGAGAGACACTGCCAATGAGAAGTAGCATCAGGCTTCGCGATGATAGGTTCACAGTAAAAACAAAACCACCGTTTTGGGGAATGCTATACCTGTTTTGGGTATGAAACTAAAACGAGGGTACTGCGTATTTTGGTATTTTTTTCAATGTAGACCTATGTTCAGCCACATCAATTGAAAGCTCTCGCCGAGACTTTTTGAAAGATATGGCTGAACATAAGCCTATCTTGAAAAATAACTAAAAAACGTACAAACCCCGTTTTGGTTTCACACCTAAACAGATATAGCATTGCCTAAAACGGGGTTTTGTTTTTACTGCGTTCGATGAACTCAGAGCGTAAGTGCCCTATTTGTATATGTTTTCGGTTGGCAATGGAAGGTGCAACGCAAAAAATCTAAAATTTCGTTTAAAATCCACAGTGAACTGTCACACAGAAATGTCCTCAGGTGTTCATGGGTCCAAGTTCAAAGCCTTGGCTTTCAGCTCAAACGTTAATTCATTCGAAAAGTGTTAAAAGTGTAGCAAAACTTAACGTTTTCTAAAACAACGACAAAAGAAGAACTTGATGTCTCAGAAAGGATTGCTTTTCTTTTAAAACATCGTAATCTGGATCTCAAAAGCGTTTTGAGAAAAAAATATAACGGCTTACTTGTCATAACGCAACGCTAAAAATACTCCAAAAACATTCATAAAATTTAATAATCAACGTGTTGATCCTGATAATTTTTCAGCCTCGCGCTTCCAATGACATGCAACACTCACTGCATCACTGTAGCAGTGTTGCCTACGTAAAAACCCTCCAAAGTTAAAGAAGATTCTGTTCTGTAAGGAACAAAGGATATTGTTACTTTTTGTTCGTTTCTTCAGACTTTTACCAGCTTTTCCGAAACCTATTTCCGTTTTGTAGACATTTCCGGAAAAAGAATCCCTTTCTCACAAAAAAAAAAAAAAAAAAAAGGTTTAGAAAAACGCGAACTTTGTTAATCTACATCCGTAACGTGGATCTCTGATTGCGAGGATTCTCTCGCTCTCTCTTCAAGGTTGTCTTTTCAACCTTCTCTCTCTTAAAGGTTGTCTTTTCAACCTTCTTTCTCTTAAAGGTTGTCTTTTCACCCTTCTCTCTCAAAGGTTGTCTTTTCAACCTAATCTCTCTTAAAGGTTGTCTTTTCAACCGTCTCTCTCTCAAAGGTTGTCTTTTCAACCTTCTCTCTCTTAAAAGTTGTCTTTTCAACTCTCTCTCTCTTAAAGGTTGTCTTTTTAACGTTCTCTCTCTTAAAGGTTGTCTCAACCTTATGTCACACCATGTTTCACCCCTATTGGTGACAAATAATGAGAATAAACTAATATGACAATGCACAGGAAACTTGAAGACAGACTCACACTTGTAAAAAAAATATAGATTATAGGAAGGACTAGTACGAAAAATTACCGACGGAACCGCGAGTTGAACCCGGAACCTTATGGCTTTAGCTCAACTAGGACCATAAATGCCATACCAGTTGAGCTACACCGCCAGCGATTTGACTAACAAACAAGATATCGGGTAACTCCAGGCTGAGGACCTCTTTAGAGTCCAGCCAAAGGATCCCCTAAGAGAATTCCTCTCCAGTTACCGCTCCCTTTCGAGTAAGCCTTCCATTAACCTTTCCCCACTCCAGTTGCGGAGATGCGCACCTCTAACACTTAGGTACATTTATAGGTTAGGTGCGTTATACCGAAATGCGCAGTCACCTTGCCTGATGTCGCCTCTTTCTTAATTAGCAGGCTGTACAGTAAAAACTAACCCCTGTTAAGGTATGAAAGTAAAACAAGGGTTGAAGACGTAATTTTCTTATTTTTAAAGAAACCCATATCAATAACAATATCAATGGAGAGCTCTCAACGAGACATTTTCATTGATATGGTTGTTCATGGGTTTATCACCAGAAATATCCAAATTGCGCTTTCCCCCTGTTTCATCTTAAAACCTAAAAAAGGTGGGGAACTACCCAAAACAGGGGTTATTTTTAACTGTTTCATCGAGATGTGAGTAGTAGCTTGGCAGCGACATGTTAAGTGCCCCGTGATGCACTCCACGATCGCTCCGCTGGGTTTTGCGAAATGTGGAACTTAAGAGAAACAAAACGCTACCTTCTAATTTTTTTTTAAACTTTTCTTGACGGTGCAGAACGATAGGGGCGTTTTCCTACGCTGAAAAGAGGTGGATTGTTTGTTTTCAAATGTAATATTTTCCTCCGCGCAATATCTCGGCTCTGGTCGGAAAACTCCCATGGGGCGAGTCGGAGGCGCCCATCCGTGTACTATGAGTTCAACGCGCTCAAGGGAGTTCTTCTAAACTAGCCCACTGTCGTCTCAACATACCCATGAGGGTAGGCAAGTCGCGTAGCTCCAATATTGCCAAACCGACGAAAGTTAAAGACACACTGTGGACAGTGTTCACTTAATTCGTAAGGGTGTGTTTCATTCAACTACTGAATTTTTAGGGTATGGACCGGACCTTGGTGAATAAATACCCAGGACTGTTACGCCTTATTTTGACCAAAAGGAAGATGCCTTATTTCTCCGAAACAAAAACACTAGAATTTGACCAGCAAGTCTTCATTTTGCATACCCAGAAACAGGTTAAGAGCGGAAAGATGTTTTACTGTAGATGCACAGTAAGAACAAAAACCCCGTTTTGGGGATGCTATATACCTATTTTGCGTGTGAAACCAAAACAGGGGGGGCGTACTTTCGTTATTTTTCAAGAAAGGCATATGTTCCATACCATTCAAAAGGTCTCGGCGAGAGCTTTCTATTGATGTGGCTGAGCATAGGTCTACATAGAAAAATTACCAAAATACGTACTACCCTCGTTTTAGTTTTATACCCAAAACAGGTATAGCATTCCCCAAATCGGGGGGTAGTTTTTGCTGTGTGCAATCTGACTAACTCACACAGGGTCACTAAACATTTATCTTAATTTTCCCGCGGAAATGAAGAGCGGGACTTGTCAAGTCGGACCAAAACCGCGGATATTACGCATCGTGATCAACTCCACGAACTGGTCAAACTCTCTCTCCCTCTTTTCGTCGCTCTTTGTGAGTGGGTATCATCCGCTCTGATAACAATACTTTTTTGGGGACATCTTCAACCAGTCAATTTCCATAGCCAAAATTAGAATCATCGCGCGATAACTTTGCGAGCAATTACTATGCGAAGAGACTTATTGAAATTCACGAGCACGACTGGCAGGTAAAAAATACCTGCCCTTGTACATGACCTCTTCGGTCGCTTGCGCAAAAATAAATTAATGCGGACTCTTCAGAACTGCAGATATTGTTGTCATGGGTCCCCGTCAAGAAAAAACAATTAACAAAGAGATGTTTAGAACCGCGTCAAATAAGATACCAGGTCATGGTAGAATTTTTGGATAGGTTAAAATTTTTTGAGCGTGCTGTGGTATTAAGGCATAATCGAGTCGCCTGCTAAAATATCTAAAAAAATATTGCTTCCTTGTTCAAAGGAAATGTCCTTTTTTACTGTGGCAGATGAAAGGAAAGTTTCGCTTTTCCACCGCTTTTTAAGCTGAAAATTACGTTTACTTTTAGCAAACTGCAGATGACCTTGCTGGATTTACTCTAACTCACTGGTCAGATACCTCATATTTTTCTCATCCAGATTGTGTTTGAAATACCAAGTTTTTGATATAAAATACCTTGTTCAAGTTAACCTTGGTTCACACCTAGATAATCCAAGTTCATATAATCCTCCAGCTTCTTAATACACTAAAAGCAAGCCACGCTTAATCCGGCCCACACGATTGAATAACATCCAGCTTAAGTTCACCCAGATCCCAAACGCCTAGCTTATGTTGACTTGCGTGTGTAAAAAGGAGAAGAAAACAACAACCCATCCAAGCAACACTAATTTCAAAATATTTTCAAACTAAAAAACAAAACAAAACAAAAAAACAACTGATTTTTCAAGATATTCCTGTATTATTTAGAACATATTCGCATCTTAAAGACTTATGGTATTTCTAACAATACGTCAAATACAGTGTTGCAGGACTTTTCTGTTGTACAGTATTACTTACAATACGTCAAATGCTTTTTTTGTTTGTTTGTTTATTGCTTGTTTGGTGTTTTTTCCCCTTGATTTGGCCGAGCTGGCATTTGACTCTCGACGTGGCTACAAAGTCCGAGGCAACACCTGTTCCGGTTATTCCTTTGAAGCGGCGCGACGTGCCTCAGCCATTCTTTACCAAGGCGTTGTTTAAAGCTTCATAACAAAGCCATTCCTTATCATAAGGAAGCGCAGCCAGAGGAGGCCAGCTCGGCTGCCAACAGCTGCGTTCATTTCAACCGCCGCGCCGGTTAAAAAAATATACTGTACTTTCGGCGCACCCACGCCAACCGCAGGCGTCACCCTGCAATTATTTCTGCCCCGCAAAAAAATTGTCTTAAAAAAAAGGATTTAAAAAAACGCTGCTTTTTTAAAATGATATACAAGGAATAATTCAAATCATGGTTTACGTAACATAAGGTCAACCTTTTACCTAAAATACCTTACAGCTATTACGTTGAGAATTTGAGAATTCCGTGCGGGTCTCCCACAGGAATAGTTTCTGATGCCAAGATACTTTTTCTTAGTGCAGTTGTGACAAAACATAATTTTTTCGTGCCGCAAGAATTCTTTTCTTACAACAAGAACTGTTGTATTTTTGCGAGAAAAACAATTCTCGTGCCGAGAAAAAAATTCTTGCGGCAAGGGAAAAATTGACTTGTCACCATACCAAGAAAAACTGTCTTGATATCAGAAAACATCTGTGAGTGAAGTTTTTGTAATATTTTGAACGAGTCTATGACAGACAGCCCTCTGGAATCACTATGTAAACTATAACAGCAATTTTTTGGCCTGTGAGGGGAAAAGCTATTTTAATCCATATTTTTTTACGGCCAAAACAGCCATTTTGATTGACTAAATATTGCGCGGCTATTTCGGCTGTAAAACAGTGTTGATACAGCCGCGAGTTTTTAAAGTAGAGCAACCGCGTTGGTGGCTCCACAACCTCTAAAAAAAGTTCTCTACTTGCGTGAAAAGCTAGCTGAAGAAAAAGAACTGGCGACCCCAGATTCTTTAAGTACCAATGACCTAGTTAGAAAGCATTTTATTTATCGATAAGAGTTCAACAGGGTCCCTTTGCGTCCCCATACAGAGAAAAGGCCCAAAAAACGAACGCCACTGCCAAATTAACATTAGACAGCCTAATCGATATCAAAGTACAGTCGGGGTCAAACGTTGAGTCACGCCTATAAATGGAGTATCCCATACAAAATCGTGGCATAAATTTTGATCCGGACTGTACTCAGTGACGCTTCGTGAGAATGACCCGAATTTCGACCTCGCTCACGTCATTCGCAGGCCTTGACAAACTTCTGTAATCCTATATTATTTCTGGGAGGAGTAAAAGAAACTACTCTTGCAGTATTCACTTTAATTTTTAAATAGGTTGGACTCTTCCATCTATGGTTTACGCTCGCTGGTTCGCTCTTTCAATGCTCATTATGATGATTAACGACATAAAAACCGCGTAGATTAGGTTAGCGCGGGCTTAGCCAACGTTAGGTTTCGTTAACTTGGGTTTAGGTTTGCGTCTTGCTCCGCTAGCATCCCGCTCAGCTTATTAGCGACGAGACGAAGACTATACAACAACTAGAATACTCCACCTATCAGATGTACAGTCGAGAGCATAAATCATTGGCAGTGGATTTTCTTCCCGCCAAAAATTATGTTGACAGCCCTGATGAGCCTTGGTGGAGGGGGGTCATAGAACAACACTTTTTGCAATATGCCATCCTTTTTGACGCTTTAATGAATAAAGGCGAGTTTCGGGATTATATTCTGAATGTTTTGATCAATTGCAATCGCCAAACGTTTCTTCTCGCATCCCAACCACGAAAGCCAAAGCAGGGCTGCCACCACGGTTTTGCGCGGGACGAAAATACACTATCAACGACTTCTGCTCTCAATTGGAGAGTCGCTGGCATAGATGGCTGACAAGTGATTTTTTTGTCCTTTCTAATTCAGGTTGGCAACACAATGACTGAATCGCGGGAGCACACCTCCATACACACAGTAGTACCAACACAAATTGGGGGGGAAAAACAACACTTTTCAGCCATTTATGCCCTCGGCTGCGCAGTGTAAAAGCTTGTTTTTTGGCCCCAAAGGCAAACGTGACCACCAATCGCTTTTTTACCGCCATCGAATGGTAGACAAAAGAACATGAAAGCGAAATAAAATCTTTTACTCACAAAAGGGAAATATGTGCGGGGAAATTATTATTTTTTTACGATCGGACGACTAAACTTGTGATATAGAAAAAAGGCTTTAGGGGCCCTTAAAATACTCGAACAGCCCGCGTTCCCCATGAAATTCATCCCTTGCTCTGTCGTATAACTCTGACGAGGGGAAAACCACACATAGAAACCCGAAATGGAGACGGGCAGGCACTGAGCATCGGTTCACGTCGCGATTTCCGTGGCTTTCACCCGACATAATGATGCTTGCCGCTCTCTGAAGAGATCTCTTTCGCATTTTTACGGACGTTGGCGATCAAAAAGACAGTTTGCTAGAACGGCGGCCACAGAGATGCAAAACGCCGTTTAAGCTTACAAAAAATTAGCCTTTTTTTCGAATTGTTGGATTATTATCGGGAAAAAGAGCCTTGCTTATACACCACCCATTCGACAGTACGAATTTTCAGTCAAAAGTTAAGTTATCCAAATAATTAGCCTTTTCTTTAAATTAATTTCTTTTAACAAAGTTTTGAAATTAAGTTTCCTTTTTTTCAGTTGAACGAGTTGAAAAAACCTTGACTGTGTCGTGATTTCTGCGGGCACGTCTTTCATAGAAAATATTTACCCGATTTACCGGTTAGCCATACCGTTCGTGCCGCAAGGAAAACTTAGAAACTTTTTTGAATTGCATTAGTAATATTTTTCAGACTGTTTTGGTGACTGATGAAAGTCCTGCTTTCGATAAAGTTACACTCATATAATATAAAATGAGTGAACTGACAAAGCTTTATCTCGAAGAGAATATTAGCAATAAGTCGTGAACAGCTCATAGAAATGAAATAAAATAAAATAACCGAAGCGCTGCTTAAAACATCCGTATTACTCGGCAAATCGGCTGCATGTCGCTGGGAGAACAATGTATTCAGCACACAAACGTGTCGTTGTAAAGTACCCGAACAAAGAGCGCTGCTGAATCAGCAAACCCTGATTTTTGATGACTCTAAATTGAGGGACCAACTTCTGGAATTCGGTGTACAAATGTCCTGAAATCCGACCTAAAATCCCTTAAATCAAGCCTGAAATACCTGAAATCCTTGTAATCCGTGAAATATGACAAAAAAATTGAAATTCGGCTTTAAAACCTTAAAATTCTATCTAAAATCCCTGGAATCCTTGAAATCCCACTTAAAAACCCTAGAAAAGGACCTAATTCAAATTCGACCTAAAATCTGGCCCGAAATCCATGAACCCGATTTTTAATCGCTGAAATCCCTTACACTCGACGTGCATTCCTTGAATTTGGGCCTAAAACCGTTTGAGTACTTCAGATACTTAAAATCCCTGATATCCGGGCTAAAATTCTAAAAATCCCTGAAATCCTGAAGTCTGTCGTACAAGCCTTAAAAGAGTAATTGGCCCCTCGCACTAAAACATTCTTCGGCAAATAGAGTTTCAAAGTCAAATACAAAAAGGCAGGTCATTCCATTGATAAGGGGTAGAGGCTTTAGCACCCAACGATACAGTAGAGCAGAGCAGTAATGATAGTGCGTTCAAACAACGGATTTGAGATAATGGGTCAGTGGCACAAAGCACAGGCCTCTGCCAAGCCCGCAAAGTGGTCTATACCTAGCTATACGTGCGGCGGTCGAAGGAACCCTGCAATTGCTCAAAAGTATTTCTCGCTATTTCCATAATGTGGGGGAAAATCTCGGCAAGCATAGAGTCCACCGGAACTATTTCCGATTGTTTCCGATTTCGACCTTTGGAGGACCGTTATTTTAGCGGGCGTTGGAAATTTAAGCTAAACGTAAACCCAGATCCGTTTGTAACTCAAAAGGTACCCCCCTCCCCTCGGGAATGCTCAACAAATTCGTAACTCGATTTGATTTTTCCCAGAGAATAATACTCAATACAGATTTTAATTTAAAAGAATCAGTAAAGCAATTTGGCTAAAATCCTTGCAAAATGGATGTATGGAATATGTAAAATTTTATCATTGAGACCAAGCCACAGTCACAACTTTACTGAAAATAAATTTAAACTTAAACAGTGTCGAGAGCAGCTCCTTGGAATCAAAAGGGTTTAACGTAAATTTGTGTCGGTCCTCTTACAAACAGCAAAAGATGGCTTAGTTCATATAAATAAGAAGTGCGGACCTTTTTTTTTTCTAAGCCAAAAGTAGGAATGCTGAATTCCAGACTCTTACACTTCGTAAATACTTTCAGAAAGTTGTAACGCATCTTGTAACGCCTGTAGTTGTAACGCACCGTTGCAAGACAAAATAGAGGGTGACCAATAAAACACGGCCCCTCGGCGATCCGCGGAAAGGCACATAAAGGGAGCCATAAGATTAATGGGACATTTACATGGGCAGAGCAGAGTAGTCAAACCGTCGTCGTCGGGATAATAGAGTTTCTTAGCACTCACATCGACTATTATCGGTCTCGTTTGGAGCTTCCTTTCGTCTCGTATGCGAGTCTGGGAGAAACTATCGGCGATGTAGCCTTAGTTAGCCGCGACTTGTCAAATAGTTGATGACACTGCGTTCAGTCAAAACATTCATTCTAGCAAAATTACACAGAGAAAGTATCAAAAGTAATAAGCTACGAAAATTTCCACAATGGTCAAAATTGATAATTAACTCTGACCAGGTTGACCTTTCGGGAAATTAAACACTCGTGTAGATCGATGGACCTTTTGCGCTACCTACAAACTCGGAAAGAAGTCAATCAACCCCAGAAAATAGAAGTTTTTCTCCTCAGACGCCTTAGTGTGGAAAAGTTGCTTATGATGGCAGAGATCAATCAATTTTTTTCCTCAGATTTTCTCTTATTAGTTCAAAAAGGTTGCCGGGCACATCTATAAAACGAAAACGTATAGATTGACCCCTACAATCGTTTTAAAACGATTGTTTTAAAACGATTGTAGATTAGTTGTAAAATCGTTTTAAAACTAATTAGTTTTAAGGTAACGCCAAAGAAAGATTTTTAAGCTAAAAAGTAACTACCCAGTTTGATATTTACCACATCTGTAGAAGCACTGAAACGTTTTCGAGATAGTATTGAAAAATGTTTACCCTCAATGTAAGATAAGGAAAATAAAGCTCCTTTGAGCCATAAATTTGAAATATTTTGAGATTCCTCTTCGTTTGGCCATTTTATCGATTTCCTAAAACAGTGTTGGATAAATGTATACACCTAAAAAGAATACTCAGGAAACACGTTTTCCATGCCGTGGTACACAAGTACCAAATATGAAAATTTTCCCACTTATTATCTCATGCAAAATGACATTGAACCTTGCCATACCGCAGCTTAATACTTTACTTTACTGGAGTAAATAACGTCCTATTCCACGCTCGAAAGTAAAACCAAAAATATCGCAATATCCTTAAAATGTTCGCCGTCGGAGAACATTTACTTTCGGATTGCCACTGGTGATACCAAGTTTTAAAGGTCTACCTCAAAAAGAGTTTTTGTGTTCAATTTTTAACGCTACTTTTAAGAAAGCGAACATCGGCAGCTACTTTCCAGCTTACAAATTCTACCTAGCCTAAGCAAACCTCTCAACCTTCTAAAATTTTAACACACCGGAGAGAACAAGTCATGTAAATGTTGCCTTGAGAGAAAAACTAATTTAAAAAATGTCTCAGTAAAGTTATACAAATACTTGGCCAAAAGTACGCTACTATAAACTTCAACGGTCATATTTCCATCTCATGCTTTTCGACACGGTTTAATCTTTCATTACATTACGAGTATGAAGACTAACGACATGCCTATGCTATGGCGTCGATACGGTTAGCTTTCCTTCATAGAGTTAATTAATAATTGTTAATAAGAGCACATGACATTAACCAAGGTTATGTTACGTCACGTTTCTCCGGTCTGATTCCATTTCCTCCTCTGCCGTGAGAAGTAAGCGGCGATAGGTTTGGTATGGCAGTTTGATTGCGTTGACCTAGGTTAAGTGAGGTCGAGACAAAAATGGCTGACAGCGGACCTTTCTTTTTTCGATTTTTGTTGGTAGCATTGGTTCAAATCCAAAACAAACGACATGGTATTTATTTTATTTTCCTTTCGGTTGTTGGCAAATCATCAATGATGATAACATTCATTGCCATCGCTGAAAACCCGAAAATAAAAACTTCCCACCCTCAGCGATTTATGCCCTACACTGCTACCTCGCTCTGCTGATACCTCTCTGCTATCGCTCACTCGACTTGGCAACAATCTCGTCAATAGAGTTTGTACCACAATTTTGCCTCGATAGACATTTTCCCAATTCTCAGGGGCTCGGAACTCTATCCCACATGTCGACGTTTAGTTATTGAACTACTTAATGAAATATGTTTTGTTGAGAGTAAAAAAAATCATTTTTTGACCAAGGCTGGGCCAATCGCCGCCTTTTTTTCTTTGAAGCCGTTTCGAAGACGTTTTCCGAGGCGCTGGGTGCAAAGTATTGCGTCAGCGACGGCCCTCGCGGTAATTACTGCAAGTGAATATTTGCATGGCTCTTGTTGACTTTATGTTTCTAATCTGGTTGATCATGGTTACACTCCGCAACAAAAAGGGGACACAGGACAAAAAGCAGCTGTTGCTCGATGGAGTATGATTGGAAACGGTCCTTAAAGCTTAGATATGGTGCCTTGTGCCTCGCTCTGCTTGGCACGCCAACGAAAAGTGAAACACGAGCATTGGAAATAAAAGCCATTATTCCAATTTACAGCTAAATAGCTCGCATTTTAAGAAGACTTTCTTTTAAGGGGTGTAAAAAGTCTCATTCTATTAGCTTCTTCATATGTGGGAAAGGTATACTCTTTATTCTAGAGGTTAAATCTTTTACTACTCCGCTCGTTTTTCATACTTTTTACAAGTATACATTGGTATAATCCGCAATCTTTTTTTTTCTTCTATACATAAAAAATCGCGATTACATAAATAAATCATTTCATACGTAATTTTTCTCAGTTTTGCAAACATTTCTTGAGCGTTGCACATAAGCAAGCTCAAGCTATCGACTCGCTAACAGCTGGTGGTAAGCAGGCCGAATTTCCTCGGCAGTAGCTTTTTCGTACCTTGAAATGAGCTTGCATGGCGAAGCCATAAGGTAGGCATTGATACTTTTTTTTATGCAAGATCTCAGATGATATTGGCATAACTCTTGAAAAAAAATATTAATTTGATGGGTAGTCCAAGCGTTGTGTGCGAACGGCGTTCGTATAACGACTCTTCGTGAGCTTCGTTCAATCAAAGTTGATTGACTTGAGGTCACGCCACATTTCAAAGTAATTAAAGCTGTTTGCTTTTCAGGAGTATTGCCTATTCCTGACCTTTGAGCCATCTTAAGGATATTCCAGCGTAATAGGCTGAAATTACATAAGGACTTGGAAATTTCAGGATTAGTTCAAATTGTGTATATCTATCGTACGACGAAGTCCACGAGGTTTGGCAGTAATTAGATTCTAAAGTTGAGGGGAAATGCATAGGCTCTTATGGCAGCTCAAAAAAAAGGGGGGGCGCTCTATCTGGAGAATGATTGATAACGTCTTGTTTGAGACTAGACAAGGAGCGAAAAAGAGTTAGCAGTAAAGTTGGGAGTTTTAGAAACAATTTAGACAATCGACCGCTTCGTTACTTTTTTTAAAAAAGTTGCATTTAGAAAAGTAAGTCAAATCAGCAACTTAACGATTTTTTAACGTGAGAAATGAAGTTTTGTTGGTGTGGAAATAAAATACGAAGAACAGCTCGGTTAAATGCTTGTCAAAAGCGACATTTTCTCAATATCCATATTTTTCACACCCGTTTGAATTTTTTTTTGATGATCTTGACTAGAAGGAAGCTCTGGAATATCCTTAAAACTGAGTTTACAATAAAAGAAAGGTAACAAGTTAAGAATATCCTAGTGTGAAATTTTTTCTACAAAATAAATTGAAGGGTGAAGCTAGATCTAAAATGAGCATTTCAGCCCTTCAGAGCACATAGTGTTCGATGCAAAATTATTATTTTTTTAAGCTTTTTTTCATGATTCAGACCTAAATTAAGGCATCTGACCAAAATTAACTCGCTCACCTTATCTACACGACTGTAAGTCATTCAAACTCATGATGTAACGAAAGGTTAAAGCGAGTCGGAGACCTGACCCAACAATGCAACCTTGAAAACAGCGAGTGAGAAATAGTAATTACTGGCAGAAAGTCGGGAAAGTTTGGAAATCGCTGCACGATAATCGATCCCCTTAAGGAAAACAGGTCCCATGATAAAAACCGCAATTTCCTTTCTAGATAAGTTTTCCTTTTTTAACGCTGTCCATCACGCGAATCCACACTTTAGATTTCCTTCCTTCAGATGAGCTTTGAGCACGTCTACTCTTGAATTGAGAATTGAACAGTAAGAATAGCGTGCTCAAAGTCCAACTCGAATCGGTCGCTCTGGAGCTCGATGTTTGCTTTACTTTTTAATTGGTTTGGTAACGTGGGCTTAAATACTGCTAGGTTATCTCTCACTTTTTTTTGCGTATTGATTTACTAGACGGACAGCTATTTTGGGTGGGAGTGACTGGAACCAACTGCTCTTGAGGAAGATTTTGATACACTACGGATATCAATGAAAATGCTTTTGCATTAGGGTGCTGGAGGAAAAATTGTCAACAGACTGCGGAATATTTTCTATGCTAAACATCCTTGCGATCTTTTTTTTCGTCTTTTTCGACCAGTATAAATAAGTTGCATGAAAGATTCCCTCCTGATGTGCTATTTTTTCATTTATTTTGTTAGTACAAATGCAGCGCAACTTGAAAGATCTCTCTAAGTCGACTACGTAAAATGGCGATAGGATACGTTAACCAACGTATTCCTTTCCTGATGTTCTCGAGCCTACGCTAATAACAACACAAAGAGAAAACCTACTTCATTTAATTGAAAAATTAACAAAAAAGTTCAAGCTATACTAACTGTAAGTTTTCAACTACGCAAAACAAATGACTTTGTCAAAATTACAACTTTCAGCCGACAATTTTTTTTGTTAACGTTTCTAAAAGAATTGTAAAAGTGACAAGAAAATAGTAAAGGCGACAAAAAACGATTGTTATTTTAACAGTAAGAACAAAGCGCGATTCTCAGTCGTCACAAATGTTTGTTACTCTGACGAAGTCATTTTTTTGGCATGTATAGTTTCAAAGTTCCATTTTAAAAAATGTCAAGCTTGAAATTTTTTATGCGTTTTGAGAAAATAAAACACGCTTTATTTCATAACACGAACCCGTTGACACAAAAAGTAATGTTATATTTAGATAGGAGATTAGAATTCACCTCCCTGATAATACCTTTCACTCCTCCCTCTATGTTTTGACAGGTTCGAATTGAGTAATAACAAAACAATCAAATTTATCGACGCATCGTGCGTCAACCCTAAGGGACCCTCCTACCCCTCCACGCTCCGCACCGCAAACGCCATCAGAGATGGGTAATACGTGCACCGCTCAAAATAATTCTGACAGCGCCCTCTCAATTTTAACCGATGAATTTTCCGCCTCAGTGATCCCCCTTATTGAACCTTTCGTGATATTGCAAGAGCATATAACCGCGTAGGTTGTGACAAGTGCCTTGTTCCTTGCACTGCTGTCGCTCCGCTCTGAAGTGCCTTCGACCAACCCTTCCGCTGCGCTCGGCTGTCTCGGATGCCTAGATCAGGCATCAAGCTAAAGAACCTTTAAGTTAGACCGAGTGCACTGTGCCGCGCTTCGTTGTCGCTCCGCTCGGCTTTGAGACGAAAGGTGGAACACAAGATAAAATTCAAGCTTCCCAATGGACGTTGCGAGCAATGTTCATATCCTTGTCTTCGCGTCGGCTAAAACTCATTACGGCAAGTCTCTCATTAAGTAATTTCTGAATGCGTTCAAGCAACTAAGGCCGATCACACTAATTGTCTTCGAGGGATAAATTTCAGAGGTCATTTGAGGAGATGACTGGCAGGTTGAGGTCAGCAAGAACCCTCAGCAACATGACGACTGGTGGAAAGGAGATACTCCTCAGTTAAACAAAAAGTGGGAAAGAGGGTCGGTGATGAGATGTTTTTGACGAAAACACTGTAACCAGCCAGGGAGGTGCAAATAGCAGGTACAAAAAGAATTTTCGGGAACTCAGAGGCGACTGATTTTATAATTCAAGTAAGATACAAATTCAC
>Ga0058701_10001558_pt1 | contig 16448 bp, 9 predicted proteins | sample AgamicOrMae_FD_97039 | JGI IMG/M metagenome (GOLD analysis project Ga0058701, IMG submission 97039) | Agave microbial communities from Guanajuato, Mexico - Or.Ma.e | ecosystem: Host-associated > Plants > Phyllosphere > Phylloplane/Leaf | place: Guanajuato, Mexico | collected 2012-06-04
CATTTTAAGCACAGAACGAACATTTTTAACCCACTGGTCCAATTTCTACAGCAGTTTTAAAAAACGAAAAAAAGTGAGTCCATACTTTTGACCGGTACTGTAAGTAGGTGTTGAAGTCCATAAAGGTCAAGTTGGCCGCTTCCGTGGCATTAAAGAAATCGCAACTGTCAACGCTTCAAGGAGTTCTTTCGAGAAAAATGGATCCAGAAAGCTTTTAATTACAGCCCGACAGCCACGCAATAAGTACATCCCACACTCGCGTATGCATTACTTAAGGACCGTTACTTCTCTCCAGCGTGCGAATCGATATCTCGAACGAAACGCAATCTCGGCACGCATGAAAGAAGTCAAAGTTCCCGTACGGTATGTTTTCGATCCCAAAGGACCACTCGATGGTGACTGAGATGTAGAACGCAGCTAACTGCGTGTCGCAATGTGAACTGCAGGACACATGAACATTTCGAACGCATATTGCGGCCCTATGAACTCTCGTGTTCACAAGAAGAAGGGAAACTCAAGGCAATCCGATTGTCGGTTAGAGAACCCTACAAGAAATCGTTGGATTATGCAGTTGTAACTGCATGCAACAGTGTATGGTATTCGCTTGATCCCTGAGGTCCAATGGAGTTGCAATGGCTGGGTCAACGAGGACGATGTAAACAGTAGGGCGAGTGGAACACCGGTTAAGTTAGTAGTGGCCACTAGGAGGGCAGTTGATTACACGTGGGAGTACGTAAAGATGTTGAGGAAACTAGCAGTGATGTAGTAAACGAACTCCCTGCTCGTTTGACTCGCAGCATTAATTGGCGTGTGAGGGTTGGAAGAAATGGCTTCTTGGGTGAAATAAACCACAAGAGCAGAGACTTCTTGTCTTGGTGGTCATCGTAATGACTCAGCGCTGAGGGTTCTGAAAGTATGACGGTCGAAACAAATCTGAATGAATGTTGTGGTCTGAAAATTGACGCCAACAAAACGGTGCTCATGCGTCATCTCTTACTACATTAACCACCTCCGAAGAAGCCTTTCTGCAGGTTCAAGGGCTAATGGCGAGTTCCATGTCTTTACATGAATTGTGAATGCTTTTTGTGTGGTGAAAGACTAACAAGCGGGGTGAAACACAGGGAAAAAAAGCCTCTTTACCTCACTGTGTACTGCTTCTTAAGAAGTGCCGAAGTAGGATGTGTCGGTATAACGGGAAAGATGAGGAAGAAGACGTAAGGATACAACTGACATATCGTCCATTCCGAAATCCGACAACCGGAGTCAGCCGATGTATCTTTTGATCAAGCTTCCACATAGATATGGCGGGGAAAGGCGGTAAGCTCGTAAGTAGACTAAAGGGCTGGCTAAGACGACAGTAACGAGAACCGACGATGGCGAGTGAGGCCGCGAGGCAGCAAGGCAAGGCGTCGACGTGGACGCAAAGCGGCCAGAACTGGTCACCAGAGGACTGCGCTGCGAACGCTAACGGTCGGAGGCGGGCACTAGGAGCCATTACTTTAGTCTAGGCAAACCTGTTCGACTGTCGGCCTGTCGGCAATCCTCCTTTTTCGGAGATTTTCTATCGATCAACCCGACATCTGCGACCATCTCAATTGCTCTATACTTTTTACATCGCTTTCCTGTCGACTAAAAACGTTGCGAATCCGTCATCTCGTGGACGTGCTCCCTCTTTTTGTGACTGAAAATTTTCGAGTAAAACTCGCTATTCCCTTTTTTATCCTGCTGTAAAGCCGACTATAAACCGGCACCTTTCGAAGAGATTATGTCGGGCGGGACGCGAGATCCTTCTTTGCCTGACTTTGAGATGATCTCCAAGACGCCGTAAACCAATCAGATTTAAAAGATTGGCTCCGGACCAAGAGTAAAAACAATTCTTTGCAAAGTAAGACTCTCTGAGGACATGTTGCTTTGCAGATAGTCGATGGGATACCACTTTAATTGGGCATCGCCGATTTATTTACGGCTAGAAAATAAGCGATCTGCAGTAATGCCTGACGTTTGTAAATGTCACATGTGCTTATCTTTTGATTTGACGTCTACGGTTGACTAGCGTTGCGTACACGATTGGTTTATCTAACCCTTTCAATGGCATTCGATTCGAATTGATCTAATATTTAGCCTTGGCTCTGGCTACGGTCGGACTAGCGGCTGCCAGATCGGGAAATGCCATCGCGTTTCCCAGAGGAAATGGGGATGGAGGAGATGGGGACTCAGGACGCGTTAGGGGGATCTTTTCGCCCCTGCCGTGCTCTTTTTGCGGAAGGGGGTTCTGAAACGTCGAAATATACCGTGAAATGTGCCTAACGCGTCATTCGGTTAACGCGATGAAAAAAAAATACATACGCCATAAACTGCAAAAGAACTCTTCGGATTTAGTACAAGCATAGTTCAATGCACACTATATAAGTTTGGACTACTTTCCACAGAAAACTAGTGGCCTACAAAAGAGGGAGATTACATATTTTTTTAGGATGAAAAGTCTTTGATTCCGCGTCGGCTTTTTACTGGAGAATCGAGGTCGGCGAGGCGCTGTCAACGGAGGTGATTCCACCAGACATTTCGAGCAAAGAAAAACGGAACTAGCGAGTTGGATTCTTGTATGCCGACCCGCCGCCTCCCGCAACGCCCTGAAATGTGGCTATTCAACCAAAATGTAGGTCTACTGAAATTACGCTATGTCAAAACCGCGTTCGGGGGAAAAAAATCAGAGCAGTTTCTAGTATAATCAGGTGTCTATGTCAACAGCTAATTGGTGGTCACCGGTGATTAACGATAAGGACCAGCGTTAAAATCTACGCGGATGTGGACAATCCTACTAAGTTAATCCAACCATTTTCCAACTCCATGAGTTCAACCTTCCATCACCAAGTGGAGCGAGGCATAACACACGCTTAATTTAACCTCGGTTAACCTAACTTAGCGGTCACCAAGCCTGACAGTAGTTGCCACCGTCGTAATTAAACGCGAGTAATCTTAAGGTAATGAAAAGTTGAACTAGCGTAACAGTGGCCGGAAACACAATCTCTAAAAGACTATGAGAAGAGGGTGTTTTTCCGTCAAAACAATGGGTGTTTATCAAATACATATAGCTGAATTGGCTTTCTTTACTTAAAACAATTGAGACGTGGACCAAAATATGCTGATTGTGAGATTGACTTGTCTCTTCGTCACGTCATCCACGATCTAATTTGATTAGAATAATAAAATGACTCATACATGGAGTATGACCTACCCACATATAATCTTTTCGAGGCAATAATTGACGGCTCTGAATGCACAGAAGTAACGCTCACAAGACCAGCAGTTTCCACTCCCCTCTGGGAGTCCGTCCTCATGTGTGCATACCGGTACTTCGATTTTTTTTCTGTGCCTTTGTAACAATGGGATCCCGTATAGTGCCACTTCCAATTATCGCAGTCGTTATATGAATTGAACAAAAAATGTTTTATTTCGAAGCATGCACATTGTGTTGCGCCAAGGATAGCGAGTCGCCATACTGTCCGGAATGAAGGGAACTTTCTAATCAGAGATGTATAAAACTCAGAAACGGGCACAATGAGCGTAACTTCTGACCATAGGTGGTTTCCGAACCTCGATACAGATGGCTAAAACCTCAACAGCCCTCTCTCACAGTTTGTGTGGTTTGATGAAGAATGCAGCTTGTCTGCGGAGAAGCTCAACAATTTCGTCCGCCTGCAATATAAAAAGGACCGATAATATTTGGCAAGGTTCTAGTAATTACAAAGCAGGAGAGCGCTCTTTGCACATGATGATTCCGCGGAGGTTTATACACGTTTATTGTACTTGACTTGTGATCCTCAGAAAATTATCAAGAACCCACGATTACCCTAGGTTATCTTGCGTTACCTAGGTTAGGTTGGGTAAGCCTACGTTAAGTTAGTTTAACCTAAATTACGTTAGGTTAACCTAGGTTACGTTAGGTCAACGAAGATTAGAATACATAAACTTTGGTTAAGCTCGATCAACCTAAGTTACGTTAGGTTAACCTAGGGCACCTTAGGTTGACCTAGGTTAACGTATGTTAGGTTACATTAACCTAGGTTAAGTTAACCTTTGTTAACCTTTCTTCTACTGTGGACATTACCTACAGCGGCGATGAGCTTGACGATCGAAAGGTAAACCTAGGTCAAGTTAGTTTAGGTGGCGTGCCTTGTGCGTCGCTCCGCACGGCTCCGCGACCAAGGAAACGAGAAGAGAAGGGAAATTAAATGTTTCAAATGAACAGAGCCGGCGCCCCGATGAGGCTGCAAAGATAGAATCTTGCGGATATTTCTTTTCCGCCGCACGCGCCATTTGCGTTCCAGCAGTAGCTTTGTTAGCTCGGCTCGCGGCGAGGCCAAGCCAAGCCAGGCCGCCGAGGCAGCCGTCGCGTCTCGGCAACACCGCCTTGGAGCAAACATTGAAGGCGTGGCGCCGTGGACTTGCCTCGCAGCCGTCGCCGCAGCGCCGCAGCCGCGCAGCCTCAGCATGCAGATTTGCCAGGTTGCCGCACCGCGCCGCCGCCGGCTCCGCGGCCACCGCGGCCCGTCCTGGCCTCACCCTTGCTTGCATTCCGACGCGTAATTAAAGACGGCCACTCGACTAGTTTGCCGGTCGCCTTTCCAAACGGGCCGCTTTCCGATTTCCTAACAGTGCGCTGGATTGGTCCACTTCATTGGATTCTGTAGAATCACCTTCAAGGTCCAAAGATCGGACATTGTCAACCCGGAGGTTTGTGGCTTCTCGGGTTCAGTGTTGCCAGATTTCGCGAAACTGTCCCCTTTAAACGCGATTATCTTTCTAACCGGTAGAGATAACTTGAAGATCAACCCCATTTTTGAACTTCTCAGCTCGAGAGCGATCCAAAACATACCCAATATGATCGGTTATCTTTAGTAGTTTTTGAGTTAACCTTGGTTAAAGTTTGCAAATTCATGAAATCTGGCAGTGGGAATCAGGGAGGAAATACCTGGTTTGGCTCAAGGGCGGGAACGAGTCACATACGTTTGACCATAAATCCCCATGATGTTCAACTAGGGTGGAAAACTAAGGTAGAAAATTGAACCTTTTGGATTGAGTTTTTGGAACGTGATCGGCGCGTGCCGAAGCAAATAATGTCCTCGAGGAAATCGGGGGGCCAGCTTTGACATTTTGTTGTTCCAACAGAAACGGGACTGCGGGACCCTGACATGTCAAACTTTGTTCGAAGATGACGAACTAATGTTACCGTTGTCAATCGCGCAAGACGATGAAACCCAACGTCAGATGTTGATCAAGATCTCGATTGTAGTTCCGCTCGAGCGACGTTCAACATGTGAGTGAGCTATGCAAAGTCCAGACTTGTAAGGAAGCCCTAGACTCTGGACATGTCCCGAGTCCCAGGCCGTATTACAGGCATATTTACGGCAGTTCCTCCGGTGATAGGCTTCCCTTTCCTTTCACCTTGTTTTATGGCTATGACTTAAGGGCGTTAAACTACCCCATGATACTCAAGATACTCCAGCTCGCATCGTTTTCACTCGGAGAACCTCAAATTTCTTAAATGGACTTCTGACAAATTGTGCTCTTTACTGATAGGAAAATTGAATTTTCTACTTCTATTCTTCCTCTTTCCGTCACCATGTCAAGCAAAGTGACAACTGAGTTATGAATAAGCACTTACGTTAGATAACCTTACGGTCGCGATAAGCCTGATGTCGCTTTACTTTTCGGTGGTAGTAGTAACTGGCGGAGAGGCATCAAGCTTGGTGACAGATGAGCGGGACAACCTTAAACTACTTTTGGTTAATTTACGCGATTGAATATTGTTAATTATATTACCATGAAAATTCATACCAGGATGGATAACTGAGGTACGAAATTCGACCTTTCAAAGACAGGGTGTGATAAAGCGGTAGGTTTTATAGGCATAGAGGTTACAGACATAGCGGTCTCTGTACATTTTTATTACGGGTACTTAAAGCGTAGTCTTCTTTCTTATTGTGCATAATAATGTTGTGATATCTCTATAAAATAGTTCCTGACACGAGAGCTAATCGTCTCTCTAGAGTTTAGTTACACAGCGTTCGTGTAGCAATGCTTCGGAAAACGGGCAACCGAACTGCATGCTTCAATCCAGTTCGTGGTAAACTACTCAAGAGTTAATAACTTCAATTGGCACGCAAAAGTCAATTTATAAACACGAAAACCAACATTCAAGGGGAGTTATCTAGTTTTTCTTTTCAGAAATAAATTCACAAAGGATAAATGCGCATTGCAGTCACTTCTCAGAACAGGGGGCTATTCAAACGTTGTTTTGAACTTGAACAGTGCCCAATGTTTACAACCAGAAATATTCTCAGCCAATCCTTTTATTCTAAAATTGGCTACGCTGGAAAGGGGAGTAACTCTTGGGTTGAATACGTCGACATTGGGACTGACTGTGAGCTATTCAATCCAATTCAGGTGTTCAGGTGGGAATTTCTAGGTCTGGCCTTGCATTGATTACAGATCACACTTCACCACCGTTGGGACAAAGGCCCTTACAATTCTAAAGGCAAGAGAAAAATCAATTTCATAGAAGCTATGTCCTAATGATATCCGTGGACACTCAGTTTTAAAGCTTCAATTGGTCACCCGTGATCCAACCTTACTCAACCTTTCATATCATTATGTGGATATAGATAACCATCCTCTACATCCTCTTTCTCCAGAAAGTTCAAGTGCTCGACATTTTCCTGCGTGTTCCCTGACTTTCCAGGGTAATCTGTCTCCCTGGAGACATGAGCAGGCGCAACAGGTTGTGTGGTAAACGCTTCGTCTATTTGCTTGTACTCATTTGCTCACCGCGTATTTTAACTCTGCGTATTTTCAGTAGCGAGCCCGTCTCCTAACTGTACTTCAGACGAACAACGTCGGCAGAAAATTCCAACAACAAATCAACACACGATTTTTGTCGTTAAGAGGCATTGTGACCGAGCCTCTGTGGATTAATGCTCAAAGCGTGCTGTCAAAATGTCATTTCACATACGGGCGAGGAGATTTACAGAAGTCCTCCCACTTCGGAGATTTATTCTTCCGTTTTAAGGATTTCTTTTGCGACCTCTTACCCAAGGCGTACTGTTTCGGCTTTCTCTTTCTCGGGTTTTTGAGGTATGATGACCGTCTCCATGCGGTCCTTCGACCCAATAAACACACTACTGAGTGGCCGGTAGGTGGTGGCCCCGCGTGTCACAGTTCTTAAGGAACTCTTTCGTTTCGAGAGAAACGATTCCATCGAACGGTACTTCATTTACAAATTCATTTTGAGCCCGACACCGACAGTTTCGTCCGAGGTTTTGGGCTGCAAATATATCGGACGCGGAAAAATGTTTTGGTGCTGCGTGCATCCGAGGAGAGAAGTTGTTTGGCGTTGCAGTGCAGCAGCCGGTTTTCAGGATATGTCGATCCAGAGGCGTCGGCGGCGGCGGCGTCGGTGCGGCGGCGGCCCTGCGGGGCGACCAGCCTCGCCGATCCGACGACGCGGTCGGCGCGAATGCTCGCTTTGACCGGCTGCCTGCCCTGCCTGTCCGCCCGCGGCCCGTTATCCACAAGACGGCCTGCGGAGCCGAGACGCCAAATCGGCGAGCAGGCGACTCGGCCCGGACGCACGGCACAAAAACTTGACGAATTGGAACCGAATCGACGCGTTAGGTATGCATTCTCAATGCGTGGGCTACACGCCCCCCCCCCCTTTTTTCAGTTTTGGGGCGTCAGAGTGGTAGTTTCCATGTATTAGTCTCATTCTTGAGTTTCGTATCGGTACTATCATAGACAGGAAAAACGTCCCCCTCAGCAACCACCTGGACATCGGTGCGTTGCGGTTGCCTACCTAAGGTCAGAATCAGGCAGGTGATTGGCTGATGCCGAGCTAAGGTAGGCAACCGCAACGCTCCGATGTCCATGTGGTTTCAGGGGGGGGGGGACTTTTTTTCTTACAATGATACCACTATGCTCGGCCGTCGCTAAACCTAGTGCTGCCTCCTCAGCGAGCACCCAACCGCCGCGAAGTTACGCTCTTTAGGTCAACTTAGGTTAAAAGCCTTATATTCTGCTCAGCGAAGCAATGAACACTATGGAAAATCCCATCATATTCACAGTGTTTTATTGCCGTCCTCCAGGACAGTCTAAACCATATCTGATTGTAACGTCAGTCCGAATCATTCGGACAAAAGCGAAGAGTAAAACGTAATAATGTATAGCACGCCCGATAAACAACGATATTTTACTCTGGACATGTGGCTTTTTGCAACGGCAATGCTTCCATTTTGTTCAGAGGATTGACAGCTTTATGCAAGGTCAGTCGCGTAACTTAATGTGACTGTTCCAAGATAAGAGCGACGCGAAAACTGCGAAGGGGTTGTGTTTAAGCGCCTGCCGCGATGGGCTGATTTGTTTGACACGATGTAATTTCACAGCGATCAACAGCCGGTTTGCGACCAGTATGGAATGGATCCATTTCATCAAAAAAAGGGCATGTGAAATTGTTTACCCTGATACATAATACATAAAACAAGTTCACGATATTGCTAATTAGGGCATTCACCTGGAGCTTATTTCTCTTGATCGACTGTGAGAATTTAATGATAAACACATGAATAATCAACGTGTGTGAACTTTTAACGTCACTAAAATTGCGGTACTGTAGTACATCACCTCACTGTCAACTGCACATGTTTGTTCTTTCTTGTATATCGTATCTTCCGTAGCAGACTGGATAATTAACTGAGCGAGAGACAAGGCACTTAACCTAACCTAGGTTAACCTCGCCTAAGAAACGGTCGCCTAGCCTGCCGCCGAGCGGTGAAGGAACAAAGAGACATAATCTCGACGAACTTTGAGAGAATTGGCGACGATAGGTTAGGTTAAGTTAGGTTAGGTTTTATGCAGTATTGTGACCCGATCCGCTACCAATCCGCTAGCCTCAGCAAAGCAGAGTAGGACACGAGAAAAAGAAGTGCAACCATGGCTACTCAAATGCGTAAAGTAAATTTATTAAAAAATCCTTTGCAAAAAAATAAAAATAAAATAAAAATAAAAGAATAAAAATAAAAGAATAAAAATAAAATAAAAAAGCTTCTTTTTTTTAGAAAAAAAGAAACCTAGGTGCATGATGTTGCCATACTTGAAACAGCAGGTTTAAGACCCAGTTAATTATCAACCATGTTCAATTCTCAATACATTGTTTACGCGAAACTTTGACTTAAGGCGACGGGCTGGCGCAATTTTCTGTAGGTATGCAATGCAGTACCGTAAACGTCGCTGTAATCGCTCCAAACGTGTCTAGAAAACAGTTACGCGCCTTATGACAGCACTACAGCTTCCATTTAAGGTACTTGCCACGCCGAGTAGCAGTCTATACTTCCTGAAACATTACTGATTGCTTCGTTACCAGCATTTCATTGTGATTCACGGTTACTTATTTAGAACCACTTGCTAATATTTCGGCACTGCCAAAAATTTTCTTCTCATACAGGTAGTTGATTGATAAGTTTTTTATTTAGGAACTGTCTTTAGACCCGACTGTCCCATTTACAATGTATTAGCTTGGGATCCATGCGTTCAAGTCACCTCCTATTCAAAATGAACTAGGTTTACATGCGTTCAAGTCTCCCTGTATTAATGCATGTCGGGCGAATAGCAACCCTCTTTTATTTAACCCTCTACCGCCCAAGCGATTCCGTTCGGAAACAGAAAAAAAATATTTTAGAGGATCTCCTCAGTTCAGCATTGTCACAATTAAAAAAATATCACCTCTCAGGAAACCTGAAATTTGATTATTTAGGCATTTTCCAAAGCTTCAAATTGCGTATTTCAATTGGAAAAATCCTTCAAATTTCTCGTAAGCTAAATTTTACTTCAAATACTTTAGGCTGATATGGGTTAAGATAACCAAATTACGCTCTTTCCATTTTTTAGGAGAAATTACCTAAAACAGGGGTTAGTTATTGATGTGAATTTATGAATTATCGTCAAATACTGCGAAAATAATGTCTATGACTTCCGATTGATTAGTAAGAATCTGTTTCCAATATTCCGGCGCTTCCAGAAATTCTCATTTTCCTTAAAAGCGCCACAACAAGTGACGCGTCTACAAAATGACTTGGTTTTCCATGATTGGAAGGCCCGCATGGCTATATTTCAGTTTCGCCGCGAAGTACTTAGTCTAAATCAACCTCGAGGCAATCTCCGACACAACTGGCAAGCTCACTTAATAAAAGACGAGTGTTATACTTTATGCTCGGTTGCATCTGAAATTTCACTGAATCAAAGTAGGTTACATCCCAGGATCGATCGGTGACAGGTGACAAGCTAAATCTAAAAGATTGAATATTCCCATTTTTCTTTTTCGTGTCTTCCGTCCTAAAAGCAGAGCGGAGCGATAACGGAGCGAAGAGAAGAGTACGTAACCTAAATTAAGTTATCAATTCTACACGGTGTTACGTCGTTAATGCCCATAATAATTAAATATTTACAGAGAAAAAAAAATAAATGCACGCAAAAACACGACTTTGTCAAAATTAGAATTTTTAGATGATTTTTTTTCACAATTTCTTAAAACATGAAATGGTGACAAGAAAATAGTAAAGGCAACAAAAAATGGCTGCTATTTCCAAAGATACGGCTGCAGTCTGTATAGGAAGAAAGCGCGATTGTCAGTATCACAGATATTTTTGGTACTGTGACGAAGTCTTTTTTTATTTATTTTTTTAATTGCGCGTGTAGGGCTTTTTTATAACTGTTTTGTGACAGTGAAACGGAAATGCACATTTTTATTATTTTTTCAAGATATAGAGGTCTACGTTCAGCCATATATTCCACGAGGTCTCGTCGAGAGCTTTCCATTTATGGGGTTGAAATCTCTCTTGAAAAATCACCAAAATACGTACTAACCCCCGTATTAGATTTACACCCAAAACAAGTAAGAACTCCCTAAACCAGACGTTTCCTTACTGCATCGAACCAGACGTGGATAACCCAACCTTGAAATTAAGGATGTAGGGCTCCTGTCAAACAGTTTTGGCCTCATTAAAAAGTCCATTGTCCGATTTCGGCTTTCGGACTGGTAGCCCCATGCCTTTACCGGAAAAGAACACTTTCCTCAATCTCGACTCCCTTCCTTACTCAATAATAATGGCTTTATTGAAAGCGCGGTCCAGTTACCGCCACACGTTTTTAACGCCGTAATAGCTTTTCCCCCAGTAGTGAAACACGTGAACTCATGATCTTGATGCTGTGGGCTCGGTTTCCTGCAAACTGACTGTATAGTGGTGACTAAAGCCAAGGCAGTTACGTATCTGAGTATCTATGGCGGCTGTTTCGCGCCAGACTGGCGCGTGCCGGAGAACGGGTGCGACCTGCGCCGCGCTTTTGCGCCGACATTTGCGCCGGGCACTGCGCCGAGATACACAACTGCAGATTGTTGCACAAGCCATGTTGAAAGCACTGCCTTTGCTGTGGTTACGAGACGCCTGTTTTGCACCACGCGTCAAGTTGAGCCTGGTAAGGAATTTCGCCTCGATTTACTTGAGCTGGTCAGGAAATCGTTTGATAAGCCGGATTACGAAGTTTGCAGCCGAATTTGCACACTTCCGGTTGGAGTTACTGGAAACCTCACGTATCAATTGTTTGCTGCCATTGCCATTTCGAATTTAACCCATAACAGCCCAAAGTATTTGGAGTAAAATTTAGCTTTTAGAGGATTTGGAAGGATTTTCTCTTTAAAATACGAAATTTAAAGCTTTGAAAAATACCTAAATTATTAAATTTCAGGTTTCCAGAGGGGTGATATTTTTGAAATTGTTACAATACTAAACAGAAAAGATCCTCAAAAATAAATTTTTCTGTTGCCGAACGGCATCGCTTGGCGGTAGTGGGTTAAGCCCAAAGACTTTGGAGGCCGTATGCAGTAGCATATGGAGGATTACAAAAGTTGACTTGTGTAATCCGCCTCCATGGGCTATCATAACATTCAAACTAATCAGATCATGATCAGTTTTTGATCAGGAACTCGATATTCTATGAGATTTTGATGAGGTGACGACAAGCAATGAATACCGGATAAGAATCTCGGCCGGAAGTAATTTGCCAATCACAACCCGCCGATAGTCATCCAGACCGTGGTTAACCCACAACAGCCCAAAGTATTTGAAGTAGAATTTAGCTTACGAGAAATTGGAGGGATTTTTTCCCCATTAAAATAACAAATTTTAAGCTTTGAACAATGCCTTAATTATTCAATTCCAGGTTTCCAGAAGGGTGATATTTTTTAAATTAACAATACTGTACTGAAAAGATCCTCAAAAATATTTTTTTTCTGTATTCGAACGGCATCGCTGGGCGTAATGGGTTAAATCGAAGGATTTCATACAAGTTTTGGTCAAAGAAGGAAAATTTGTTGCACATTGATTAGTATCTCGACCAAGCATTCTTAGAATTTTATGATCATCTGATCTGGACCTGATCAGGCAAGCAGCATCGGCTCAACCCCCCTTTTTTTTCAATTATTTTTTGCTTACAATATATTATATATATAAAAAAACAACAACAAAAAACACGGAGAAAGCGAGCGTCTAATTATACGAATATTTTGAGGGAAAAAAAGATCAATGTTTTTATGGGGAAACTAGTGATTTTTTGTTGGGTATATCGCACAAATCCCGTTCCACGAAATGATGCTAGGAACGAGTTAAATGCAACTTCCAGAGAAGCGCTCGGCGACGCAGATTCGGCCAATCCAGTTTCAGCAGTTCTGAAATGAATGTTTTTTTCTAATCAATAAGAGGAACACATGTCCTAGCCTAGGAGCAACTTCTTAAGTGGATTCTTAGTAAAATAGGCCGGGTCCTAGCTGAACTCGGGATCAGCCCCAGCCGCCAAAACCTGCTAGCGACAGGCTGAGCAAGCGGACCTGATTCCGGTTAGACGATCTGACAGACGCCCGAAACCCCAAAATTTAGAGCTACTTTTTTTCAGCGAAACAGGAAAAATACCGGTGTCTTTGTCAACAGATCGGATAAAATTTTAGTGGTCCCTAATGAACGTATTCAGAATGAGGAAACAGCTCCCCTCTCAGCTTTTTACTGGATTTTGTTTCTTGAGCGTTCACGGAGAAAAAGACTTTGTTGCCTCAGCAGAACGTTTTGTTAATAAAGCCTCAGCAAACCAGAATTGTTATGGTGACAATTTCAATTGTTACAACAATATAAATTGTCACCACAACAATTACAGTTGTAACCTTAACAATTAAAATTGTCACCTCAACAATTCTCGTCTGCTGAGGCTATGTTAAGAAAACATTTTGTTGAGGCAACAAAGTCATTTTCTCCGTGTTCTTAGTCAATCTGATAGGTAGAATTTTTTGAACATTAAAAATAGCTTCTGACTGAATGAGATAAGACCAAAGGTGGAAGAGCAAGTACAATTTCGATGATATGAGACCGGACATTAATTAGACTACGTTGCGCTCTTGGGGGTAAACGTAACCGCCAATATCCATACACTACTTATGTCAGAAGGATATTGCCTAAAATAAAGGGGGGAGGTCCCTACGAGGCTTATTTGGCGAAGCGTACGGCCCGTAACAAGAAAAACTGCATTGTGCAGAGCATCTAGTGTGCATTTGTGGGACAAATTAGCTCTAAACTTCAATTATCAAATGTAACCAACATTTTGCATTTTTTTTTAGGTAACGGGACAATCATATTTAATGTAGTATGTTCGTATTCCCACACTCAGTGAAGATGGTTGCCCGAAGTGCTTCGCGGAGATATCTATAGGCTGTGCTCCTTCTGTGGGAATGTGTGTGCCTCGAATCACAATACAACCTGCATGGTACACGTTGTGACGTGGAAAGGCCTATTTTTCGTACAAAGATACGCGACTGTTTTTCAGTAAAGGAGATCGAACACCCAAGAAACACTATTTTGATATTTACAAAAAGCTCTTTTAAAAAAAAAAAAATTCTAATATTACTTTTATATCAAGAAAGCTCTTTTCTTAAAATTCTGAATAGCAATTTTTTAATTCTTGAGCCAAGAAAAATATTATTTGTTAGAGAAGTAACTGCATACCCTTTTTTTTTGTTGTTCTTAGATGGAGTGCTCTTCGAAAGGAATATATTGCTTTGAATCAAAGTTTTTTCTTTTGTTTTTCCCATAAAAAAGACATTTTCCAAATGTAAAAATATGTTTTTTTCTTCTTAAATAAGGAATGCTTTTCTAAAACTTCGAAATATTTTTTTTGGGTAAAGTCTTTTATTTAATATTTATTTTAATATTGCTTCGAAAATATTAAAATAAAAATAAATTAAAGGCATGATTCAAAGAAATATTTCTTAGTTTAAAAAAAGCATTTTTGGTCTAGGAAGAAAAAATGTTTTTACATTTCAAGAATATCTTTTCTTGACGAAAAAAAAAATGACAAAAAGAAATACATTCCTTAAAAAAAAAAAAAGCACTCGCTTCATCTAAGAAGAAAAAAATATATAGTTACAACTATAGTAACAAAGAATATGTTTATCTTTATCTCAGAATATGTTTTTCTGCAGGAGCGTAAAGCAGGATCGATATTTGGGGGAGGCTAAGGGGATTTGGAATCCAATTTAAAAGAGCATTAATGACGTAGCCATCCACTGGAGTGAACAACTGAAGAAACAAACATCGGCGCGGCGTTGATAAGGCGAGCTCCTGTCGGGAGAAGAAAAAGTGGAGTCCTCCAACTCCGGCACGTCATGGGCACGCTGCGCTCAGCCAGTCACGGATCAGGCTTAATTAATAAAAAAAATCGGGGAGAATCGAGTTGCTGGTGGTAGGCAGCGGCGTAAAAAGAAAACAAAAAAGGGTACTTTGTTTGTATACCGAGCCGGGGTACCCAGTACCCTACCCAGGCCAGGTTCACGTTCGTTGATGCGCAACGGAACAGGGCGTCTATTATTGGTGATCCTCTGGGCCCCGCACTCTAACGCTATTAAATTGACTTTTTGGTAGTCGGGAACCTGTTCCTGGGTTGGAAGGGGTGTAGGGAAAAAAACCTGCGACAAACGCCAGGTGAGAATTACCATAAGATCCACAATATCATATGAGACGTTCGAACAAGGTATCACAGAACCTCCTTTAGATATTACAATATTTCTTCATCGATATGATAATAATTAACCACGAATTAACTACACATATTTGTGTAAATGTTTTGGCTATGAAAATGAAAGAGGTGTGTTATATATCTTGCTCTTTTTTCGAGGAGTATCGAACCTCTCTAAACTTGAATCAGAGAGAGTCTCTGAGATTAATTTTCACTGAATCTCAGTGACTCTCACTGATTCAAATTTAGAGTCATAATAGCTTCGAGCGAGACTGTACCGACTATTCGTGGGACTAATTAAAACAATGGGAGATGGAGCTACTACACCTGTTTTACTTTAATGCCCAAAATTTAGGTATAGCGCTCCATAAAGTGGGCACTCAGTTTACTGCGAAGACCGTAAGGAGAGACTGTCTAAGGCAATGCGCCATATATCAAAACCTTTTGTTTTCCTTCGTGCCGTATACCTAAATTCGAACGAGTTCTAGAAGGCATGTAAGGATTGGGTGAACTCCCTTAAAATCTGCCCACGAAAATTACTTGATAAGTATTCCTCCATATCCAAAAAATTCCCACATAAAAAAAGAGAGGCTTCGTTAATTTTGGTCTTTGGATTCACAACAGACTTCCAAAGTCCTCCATTCCAACCCGCAATTCCATTTTCTTTAGCTTATTTTCCGATCTCTGTTTCCGATATTTTCTTTGCTGTTATTTTATTTTACCACCCGATTCCTCTTGCCATATTTATTTCACGTTTCCTCGGCAGATATTTCTCCCTGCCGCGTCGTTTGCGGCTGCTCCCACCCTCACGAACTGAGACCAATAACAACCGTATCCCGCACTATATCCAAACCCTATCGTATCTTTTTACCGCATTCTTTCACCCTCTTTGTCCCCCTGCTGGCCCACCCGACTGACCCCTTTCTTCCAACCACCGATCGCCCCCCCCCGCTCGTCACTTCGGTCGACCGTATCATTCTCACAGTTCAGGCCAGCGCAGGCCACCCAAACTGGACCATATCATGTTCCAGTGCCGCTTCACTTCGTCCACCCTTCTACAAGTATTAGCGTATTCATCAACATTGCTTCAACTTCAAAATTTGCTGTGCAGAAATGATTTTTTCGGGTAGCTGTCATAAGCGCCAAAAACCACAAGCGCCAATCCGTAACCGCCAAACGAGAAAAGTCGCAACGCCAAAGGTCTTAGCCGCAATACTTACCTTACTTAACCTAACCTAACTTGACCTAACCTAACCTACACGAACTTTGGCGTTTGCGACTTTTCTCGTTTGGCGGTTACGGACTGGCGCTTGCGGCGTTGGCGCTTGTGGTTTTTGGCGCTATCG
>Ga0058701_10001559_pt1 | contig 16446 bp, 6 predicted proteins | sample AgamicOrMae_FD_97039 | JGI IMG/M metagenome (GOLD analysis project Ga0058701, IMG submission 97039) | Agave microbial communities from Guanajuato, Mexico - Or.Ma.e | ecosystem: Host-associated > Plants > Phyllosphere > Phylloplane/Leaf | place: Guanajuato, Mexico | collected 2012-06-04
AGACAAATGTGGAAAAACTCATTAGGCACTTATTCGCACTTCCTCTACGGGTTCGAAGAAGGTGTCACTTACCTGGAAATATTAAAGTTTGTAAATACAAGGAGCGCTACTGGCGGTCAACAGCTGCGCCCCGGCGGCGGGCCCTGCGCCGGCGTTTGTGTTAATTACTAAACCAGTGCATCGGCTGCATTGCTTGTTAACGCGGCTGGAAAAACGGGCGGAAGGCTTTCCGCCTCGACGGAATACCGTTAAAGATAAATGGCATACCAGGAAAAGCGACAAGGCACTGCGTTCCACGAACCACTTTCAAGAGTGACACCACTTAAAATATACAGTAAATAAAAATCGTGCAGACGTAACTTAACCTAGTGCGAAATAAAAAAAGAAGGTAATCTATAAATTCAAAAAAAATTCTCACGTAATTTGGTAAAATTTGAGATTTTACCCCAAAAAATGCGACTATTTATTTTTCAAAATTTTAAAATTTTGAAAAATAAACAGTCGCGAATTTACTCTGGTCCTAGGTCACTGTTAATATCTCCAAGAGTTCTCCTCTTTCTATGGCAAGAAAACTACTGAAATTCCTATACACAGAGTTAAATTACGTTTATTCCAAAGGCACAAAAATTAAAATTACTTAATTTACAAAATTCGTAGTTTTATTTACACTATATAATTTTGAAGTTTAGAAAGCTGTTAAAAATATTTTTCAGACTATTCTCCATTTATGAATAATTATTCAGCGACGGAAATATTTTCTGTATTTGAGGATTTTAAGTAAAAAAATGCCACTTCTATTTTGTTAAAAGTAAGAATGTTATCAATCCAACACAGTACAAAAATTTCAGACCGAATTCCTTAAAACTACCATCTTTAATGAAAATTTGATTTTTGGACGTAATTTAAGGTTTAAAATGATTTAAATAAAAATTCTTAAAATATCCTGTATGCGTGAATTGGCAGAAGTTGTTTAGAGTCCAGAACACTTTCACCCACAGTCTGCGTTGGCAACTAATGTGTAAACGGTCTCTTCTCATCCATCACTATTTTTAGCCGACTTCGATATTCCTTATCAAAAAAGGAATCTTTCCAAGAACGATGGAAACCAGGCAGGAAACTACTTGACAGAACTATGACTCGCTATGACTATCGATATGCCCACTCATAGGACGTAATCGACGATTCTGAAATTTCAGTAACCTGGCTTAACAACTCGCTATTCGTGCCAACCAAGGTGGAACATACAGGTAGAAATTCGACCTTTAAAAATCAGTGTATAGCTTCAGAGATACCGCATTTTTTGATAGGATAAGAATAGGACAGTTAATCTGGCGACAAAGAATCAAGAAACAATATGAAATAGGACAAGGGCCGATAAGTTGATTCTAGTTTTTAATACATTTCAAGAAAAAAAATGAGATAAAAGTTTTTAATCGCGTCCTTTGGAGAAATGGGTTGAGGTTCAGAGTTCGTTATTCCGACCGGATTTTTGTTTCCGAGCAAACAAAGCGGAAGCTATGCTCTTCGCTTCAAAGAAAAAGTAAAAGAATTTTATTTCCAGTAACGAAATTTGATTTTCAGTGGAAAAATTGCGGTGTCGCGCTCAAAGGAGGAATAATCTTCTTCATGGAGGACTATACAGTAGGATAGTCAACACTTATTTGCGGTTTCACACGAGAGGTTAAGTCGGGAGTCGAGGCCATTTACCCAAGTGAGAATGGCTTTCTCACCTAATTTTCCTATACAGGCTATCACTCAGCCAAGGTTGCCAATCTTACACAGTAAAAACGAAACACCTGTAGGGGGTTCTCATACCTGTTTTGGGTGTGCAACTAAAATGGGGGTAGTTAGATGTTTTTTAAGGATAGACCTGTGTTCAGCCACATCAATAGAAAGCTCTCGCTGAGACTTTTTGAATAATATGCTTGAACAAAGGTCTATCTAGAAAAATTACCACAATACGAATTACTCCCTTATTTTTCAAGATAGACCTATTTTCAGCCACATCAATGGAAAACTCTCGCAGAGACCTTTTGAATCATATGCTTCAACATAGGTCTATCTTGAAAAATTACCAATATACTCATTTTATAAGACCAATTTTTACAGTGACAACATTTTAATGAAATTCCGGCCCTGAAGTACGAAAGACCAGCGAAACCGCGAATGAATTTTCGAGGGATTATATAAAACCAGACTATTCTAGAAAATCAGTCGCGCAGTGTTGCCAACTTTCCGTCGGCGCCAGGGAGTGTTCCTCTTCCCCCCATAAGTCGTTCGTTGAGACGGGGATGAAAAATCACAATAGGTGTAACAGTCTTAGGGTGCGTCGACCTTTGCAAGTCAAGGAGGGTTGCGTTTCGGGAGAGGTACCTGTTCGCACCCTCCTTTGTCCGCACCCTCTCCACAGGTAGGTCGCCGTGGTCCCTCCCTAAAAGGTGGGGCACCTTGGCACAGGCCGTGGGCCGCATCCTGTGCCGCGACCTCTCAACTAACCGCGCTTCCTCACAGAGTAGGTCGCACTGAATCAAGATACCGCCAATTTTGAATAGGAGGGAACGGTTTCCGGGAAAACCTCCCTCCGCGATATTAAGAAAACCAGGGTTTTGTGTTGATTTAATCGTTCTTTTTCATTCGAATCAAACCCATAAAATAATTTATGTGAGATTCCACGTAAAAATTTAGTGTCGTCTATCAGCACATAATGTCGTTTTAACCGATTTGTGCCCAGAGAAAGTTCGAAAAAAATAATTTAAGGGTATGATCAAAACGTTTTTGGTAAAAATTTTGCAAAATAGTGTTTTTGAAATAATCAAATTTTTTATTTAGTCTAATTTAGAGTTGCCTTTTTACTTCAAATAAGTGATTTATGGGAGAATTTTGCATAAAGATTGATATTTTTGATGGGTCGATAACAGCCCAGTGGGCAAAAATCGGTTAACCGTTCAGCCAAACCTGCACAAACCTATGGTTTCCTAAATTTATCGTTACCCTCTCTTAAAATCTTGGAAGTGACTATTCACACGACGCCCCATTTGAAACGCAGATCGTGACTCCAAGCCATTGCATATATAGGGAGACTTGAACGCACGTAAACCTACCGGATGAATATCATATGGGAGGTGACTTGAACGCACATAACCCAACCTCATACATTTTATATGGGGCAGGCGTGCGAATAGCCACTTCGTAAAATGTATTAGGTTGATTTTCATGCGTTCAAGTCACCTCCCATTAGGTTGGTTTCTGTGCGTTCAAGTCTCCCTTGTATTAACATAGGCGTGCGAATAACCTAAAATGTTTTGCGTTGACGCCTCCAACGGGCCCCTGCGACCCTGGGGAACAGGGCACTGATAAAAATATGGGTAAGCTAGCAGCTGCGATCCCGTCCCGTCCCGTCCCGCCCCGTGCCGAGCCGAGCAGAGCCGAGCACAGCCGAGTACCGAGCAGGGCGGGCCTGTGGTCGCCAGGCACCGGGCCGGGACGCTTATCTGGTCAAAGGAAAAAACTGGGCTTAGAAGCCCTACAATGGTTTACAAGTCGCTCGTTCATGCTTATCGATTCCAGGGGAGGTAAACCGATTATTGCAATCGTGCTTTTGCGGTATTTGACCCAGATTCCGATGAAATGGGTAAACGATCGAATTCACTACACTTCGACCCAACTTTTCGAATTACGTTTGTTTTTTCCTTAGGCGTTTTAAATTTTCGTTGCAAAACCAAGTGGAGCGCGGTACAGTGCACTTAAACTAATATAACTTAACCTTCACCTCGTTAACCTTAAATGACGAATTTAAAATTAACCTAACTAAGCCTGTAAATTACTTGGCCTAGCTTAAACTCTTAGCTTTCAACTAAACTTAACCCGTAATCCGACCTTGTACCTTAACCTAGCCTAACTTAGCCAATAACAAAACTTGAAAAGCTTAATCTGACTTCATTTGACCTATGTGAACTTAATTTATAACCTAACTTAACCTAACCAACGGTCGCCCAGCTTGATGCCACTTCTGATCTTACAGCGACAGCTGCCTATCGATAAGAGGTCCTTTTGATTATAACGAAAGTTATATGTTCTAAGTTGTATGTTCTACACCTAGGAAGAACACATACAACCTTATCATATTACAATGCAAAGCAGTAAAAGTCTTTGAAAGCAGCTGAAATAACTCTCACGCCGTTAGACATTCCTCTCCACACACACTTTCAAAAGGTTAAGTCAACTTATTTTGCATGCGTTTTCTTCTTCTTTTTTTGAGAAATGTCACGAGAATGGAATCGAAATTGGAAATTGGACTCAGAAATCAGGTTTGTAACTTTTTATGATACGTAGAAAAACGCCTAGAGGTGTGTGAGAAAAATAGACAAGGTGAAAGAAATACTTGTACACATCGTCAAAGTCTACAGCGACTAATTTCCTCAAATAAACAATTGGGGAATTCCTAGTCGATTTGATAGGCGCCTGAAGTCCGAACAGGCGAAATCTATGAATAAATAAGCAAAGACCTTCACCTTGTACGCTTAAAACGAATACGGTCGCATAAGTTTAATGAAAAACTGTTCAACGGGTTCAAAAACCTTTTCTACGATTTACCTTAAGCCGGTAACAAAATCGAAAGACAATTTTCAAAGAATTGAATTAAAGCTTAATTAGCATCCTTTTAGTTAACAGGCGTGAAGTGTTCATTACCGCAGTAAAGTTTCATTATCGTAAAATAGGGCTTTTGCTGTCATTCGGTCACGCATGTTGAGGGGAATCGGTTACGTAAGTGAGCCGTGATTAGATTAAGGCGTTTTGCAGCAAGCAAGTCATTGCACTGCACCGCCTTCTCCTCTAAATTGGAGTTTCATTTTGACAACGATTTGAGAAGGCCGCGCCGCGGTAGGCGGGCAGCCAGGCAGGCAGGCGGGCGGGCAGGCCCAAGGGCCAGTCATGTTGCCATCATGCGGCGGCTGAGGGGCCAATTGACCCCCATTACGACTCTCAGGGATCTTCAACTTGCCGGAAGGTGGAGGGGAAGGGAAAAGGAGAGGTGGAAGACAGGGGGAGAGGGAGAAGGAGAAGTGGGGGGGGGGAAGAAGTTGAGTAGGGGAGGGTATGGTAGGGGGAACAAGGTAGTAGAGGGGGAAGTGGGAAAAGGTGAGAAGGAAAAGAGGGAAAAGGTGAGGAGAAAGAAGGAAAAAAGGGGAAGGGAGAAGGAGAAAGAACGAAAAGAGGGGAACGGAGAAGGACAAAGAAGGAAAAGAGAGAAACGGAGAAGAAGAGAAGGAAAAGAGGGGAAGGGAGAAGGAGAAGTAAAAGACAAGCGGGAGTGAGGAGAAAGAGTAGAGGGGGATGAAATGAGAAATTAAGTGGGGGAGCCTAAAGGTGTGGGAAACAACGGAGTAGGGTGAGAAGAGATAAAGGTGAGGAAAAAGAGAGACAAGGGGAGGGGAAATGAGGCGAGAGAGGGATGGAAAACTGAGGGGAAGGGGAAGAAGTGGAGGGGGGAAGGCGAAAGACGAATAAAAGATTAGGGTTAAAAGCGCGGGTCAGCTAGACGCTCGAAATTTTCTAACTACCAAAATATGCAAATTGAAAATATCATGAAATTCACTACGCACTCAAATCACGTGAACCGCGGGATTTCACATTCGAAGTTTTAATTAAGAGAGAGAGGAAAAAGCGGGAGTTACGAATTGAACTGGCATTTTTTAATTGTAAAATACACTTCTGAAATCGACTGAAAACTCTATTTCACTACAGGTCTCGAAGTTTCATTTCAATTTTAAACTATTACAAGAACGCTCGTAAAATTAATCAATATAAGAACGCAAACGATAGCGCCTCGCTAAGCCTGACACACATGACGTCTAGATTATGTGCTTTTAATAAAAGTTTACATTAGCCGAAGCGCTCAGCACAAATACGAAGTTAAATATTCCGGTTCCGGCCAATGACCGGAGCGTCGAAGCGCGATAATTTTGATCCAAAATTGAATTTAAATTCAATTCAGATAAAAAAAAATAACGGTTCCGGTCCAAAGGAAAGAGAGGATGGCCGCGGGTCTTTTTCTTGACCAGATTATCGGACTAACACGTAAAAATGGGCGTTGCGTTGGCAGGCAGGGGGAGGTGGGTTGGAAAGGCAGTTCCCACTGCCACTGTAAGACTGATCCGAACCCGTTCTTCTCACCCGGTCTCGGCTAACCTAGCCCACACAAACCCTGTAAAGAAGAAGATAGCTCCACAGTATTGGATCTTTATACAAGCCTTTTCTTGTGATTTTTTGTGTTTTTTTAATGTTGATTTCTTTTTGGGGGGGAGGGCGGAAGGCAAGAGTCAAAAATAAAATCTTGGATGAAAAATTTTGCGCAAATGATGTGAACCTAGAATTTTGATTGGTTGGGTGGAACCAGAAAACTTACAGTGTTTAGTCATGAGCCAGTGAAATATCCTTGCAAAAACAAAACAAAAATCTTTTTTTCCTCTTTTTTTTACACATTTTCCATAAAATTTTCTCAGAACTTCGTTCCTAAATAAAACGAAAAATAACGAAAATGCTACTGGAGCATTAGAAAAAGAAAAAAAGGCTACTGGAGCATTAGAAAAGAAAAAAAAAAAAGAAAAGACACTTGACTCCATACTAGGCCCATTCATTGGGGTAAAAGCTGTAACTTAACTTCCAATATTTGGTGGTTCAAAACTCCATTCCTTCAACCATGAAAATAAAAAAATGATACGTCTTACGAGTTAAAATGAACTTTTCTGGGAGTTGAATTGCTCGTAACGCGTGTTTCCCGCGGGAGATCGTTTCGCAGTGAGATCCGTTAGGCAGGGATAGCTGCCAATTTTAGCAAATGATCAAATCTCGAGAGGACGGCGCGACGGTTAAGCCGGCCGGCCGGCCGGCCACAGGCCACCATCCAAACCGGATTGGCCGTCGACGGCGGCGGCGGCGGTGCGGACCACGTGGACGGCCGTCGCGTCGCGCCGGCCATGCCGCCGCATTCCACCGGCCTTCGGCCACCGGCCACTGGGCACAGGCCATCGCGCCGCCGGCAAGCGTCGGTCAAACCCGGAACTCCCCACGTGCTGCTCCGAAACGGTGCACCACGCCGGAGCTCCCGAGAGCGGATCAACGCGATTCGGCATCTCAATGGCGTCCATATATTTTTTAACGAGTGGGACGGAGATGTCAAATGAGAAAGGCTGGCGAAAACGGAGGCTGCGGAGATTCTCAGATGTGGACCACATCTCAAATTGGCGAGACTTAAGGATTCGGGTTTTGGGGACAACGAACCTATATCTAAATTCACTTAAACCTACCTCACTCAATCGAACCTCACTCAATCGAACCTCACTCAATCGAACCTAACTTAACCTTACTTAACCTAACTTAACCTAACTAAACCTAATTTAACCTAACTTAACCTGACTAAACCTAACTTAACCTAACTTGACCAAACTTAACCTAACTTAACCTGACTTAACCTAACTTAACTTAACCTACACTAACCTAACCTCACTAAACCTGACCTAAACTGAACGTCACACTACCTGACCTCACTAGAAATAATCTTACTAAACCTCTCTGTACCTGGGCACATTTAACCACACTAAACCTAAATTTAACTAACCTCAACTAAGCTTACCTCGCACTGAACCTACCCTTACTTAACCTACAAACGAGAAATGGTCGAAACAACACGCTCGTCAGTCCAGGTAGGCAGGTCTTTATGGAAAAAAAACTTATAACCTTGAAATTTAGTTTTTAAGTGTTTGTCTTTTTTGGAAGTTTTGATAATACTTAAACGGCACGGGTAAAGGGACGCAACTTTTAAAGAAAGCGTCGTCCAAAACAGGTGATTATATACAAACCCCATTATGGAAGGACGTCATAACGACCCGCCTTTAGTCAAAATACGGAGAGCGAGTTGTTTTAACCTCTTAAAGAACGCATAGTCTTTTACATCATCGACTCCAGTCGTATAGACCAAAGAAAATCAGGAGATATTTCAAACGACGATTAGAGCAATATTGTTGAGTCAACGTATTATCCGGTGATTGGCACTAACAAATAGGCCCTATCAACAAAGCGGATTGTTGTGACGGCTAAAATGCTGTTACCATTTATAATTTTGACAGTTGTTTTTAGACTACCATAGTATATTTTTTCTCCCTAAAAGCAAAACCAATCCAGGCATTAACCTTAGTAAACCTAACCTATCTTGACGTAACCTAATCTGCTGACATAGTGCAGCTTAAGCCTTAAAAAATGCCTTTTTTTAGCTGCTATATATCAATGTCACTCTCTGAAAAATGTGCCCTGATATCAATTAGATTATCTCAACTATGGACATATCTGATTGATATAGTAAGCGTTCAGGATAATCTGGAGGGATTATAGATAGTGGGAAAGCAGCTCTCGTAGTTAAAGGTTTCTTCTTCCCAGATTCTGTTTTTGTTGGGCAAAAATTAGCACGGCTAATTAAGAAGCTCACTGCTGTTTTTCCCTTTTTTTCGTACAGATTCCATGCACACGTGAAAGTAAGATTAAGTTGACAATTAAAATTTGGAGTTAAGGTCTCAAAAATTAAGTGGTATAAAGTCATAGCTGATATTTCAAGTAAATTAATGATAAATTAGATTGGTAATACAGGTTCGATAAGCTCTACGCAAGTTTATGGTGCAGTCAAGCTAGGTTACGTTCAATGTAAAGTTCATCCGGGTGAAATTATATGTTAGGTTGCATATTCGTCGGGCACACCCACTGCTAACCCATTGCGCAGACATTCTAACCTTCGGCCCTCCAACTGGTTCAAATTTAACGCGCCCAGATTTACTTGAAGTGAAAGCCAATCGTCATTTGCTTTCTCAGCATGGGTCTGATAGCTGGAGCAATCAGCTGATCGATCAAAACTCCGGTTAACAAGAAGGTTATATGAACAAACAACGCCGTTGCTTTACCGTTAGCATTTTTTTGGGGGCGGCGAGATACATTTGTTCCTTCTCAATTTGCAGCTCCAGGTTCGAGATATTTGCAGTTCTCCCAATCGCTTGTTTACACGAAATCTACAACAGCATTGTTATATTGCCCTTATCGTTACGTGGAAGCATCTAGATTTCTATACCCTCCTCCCTGTAACTTCTACCCCGTAGGGAAAACTAGGCTAAAAACTGCAGATTTCAGCCTAGTTTGTTCGTAGGATTTTTACCAAGTCTTTGCGAGTGATTAGACTAACAATTATGATACACAGTAATGCTGAAAATTCAAGGAAAAAGCTTAACATCGCCATCGGAAAAATCAACATTTCGCCTACTTGATGTTTAAATAAGCTGTCATTAAAAATAATTTAAAAAAGAAATAGATAAGTGAAACGTTCAATACTGGCGTTAAGAAGAATACCAAAGTGTTGATGACTACTCTTAAATAAGACTTTTGAAGTTCTAGAGTCATAGATACGAGGAGTATGCTACACCAACCTAAACGAGCTAATTTTCACATTTGATTTTAAATTACTTTTTATTTATTTTTATATTTTCAGCCTTTTTATTACAATGCCTGTAAGAAATATATTTTAAAAAACCTGGAGCATGTTGATAAAAAAAATTGCTCCAACCATTCGATTGAAGAAACTAAGGTTGGCTGAATTGGTGGGAAGGGATTAGCAATTTTTTTATAGTAAGTGTGACAGCACAAATGTACTGTGCGATTACAGTTACATAACCCACAGCATTTCCGCTGTCGCTGTCGAGTAAATCGGTTCTTGCAGCAGAACCAGAAACACACGCTCATCTCATTAGCACAAAAGATATTCACACAATTTTACAACTTTCCGCCCAAACTGAAATTCCTCGTGCAATCGAAAATACCAGTACCGCGGTATTGCGGCAATTTCCCAGAAATAATCAATAAAAAACCATTCGCGATCCTGTGAACGCCAAGTCCTTATCAAATTCCCAGAAAACTCAACACGGATCGATCAAATGTTTGCAACAAGCTATCAAAACCAAAACCGCTTAATATTTTTGACACGCGGCCTTATTTTTAAAAAGCTGGTCGAACTTAGGATCACCTGCTAAATTTTGCTCGTTTAACCGATTACATAGACACAAGGAAAGATTTGTAGTATATACTATATGCAAAAAAATGCCTTAAAATAGGACACATTAATACTGATTTTTTTAAAGACTATTTTATTTTTAGTATTTTATTTTATTTTTTTTATTATTTTTTTTGTAGCTTAGAACCACACTTTGCTGGGAGGGTATCAAGAACTGAATGTTGCGGTAAACAGTAATAGCATCATTTTAGGGTGGAAACTGTGAAACCACGTGCATTCTGAAAGTTCTGTATAAGAGAGTTGACATTTCTCCCGTCCCATTTTCCGTCGCCAAATCGAGCGGAGCGGCAACGGAGCGAGGCAATACCGTTGAGAATAAGCACGCTGTACCAGGCTTCACGCCGGTTAAGTTTGATACACCTAAAGTGGTCGAGAAGCGTTAGCAAAGCATAATGGCACCTAACCTACGCGTATTCTATAAATTATTTATTTGACCTAATGCCGAACTAAAATAAAGAAAGGGTAGATCACAAGAGGTTGAAAGTACTAGGTACTAGCAGTCTCGAATGTAATGACCGCTCTAATTTTTTCAAACTCTCGTAACTTTGAAACGGAGGGAGTTACGACAAGAAAGCTCAAACCAAATTGATAGATCTCTTAAGGATCTAGCGATTTTATTCTGTGCTTCTCTAGCGTATCTCCCTCCGTTTCAAAGTTACGAGAGTTTGAAAAAAAAATGGAGCGGTCAATACATTTGAGACTGCTAGTACCTATCAAAATTTACAATGAGAGTTGTGGAAATACACGGAAGTACGTTTAAAAGGAAGGCATGGCATGCATTGAAGGAAAATGATTATTTAGCAGTTGGGTCTATTCTTCTACTTTCGGTGAGGGAAGTTACCGGGCCCCCAGACCAGTTTTTAGGGTTCCACATCGCTTGCGATGCCGCGCCGGTCACCGCTCGCGCTAGCGGCACGATGGCGCGGCGTTGAGCTGTGCTAAGCACCTAGGTTCGCGCACCTCGCAATGTCACGGTTCAATAGGACTTCAACGAACTGTCGAAAGGGTCCGGTGAAATGTTTTTTTCGGGGGAAAACCGCACGTGAAATTAGCTCGGTAATCCGTCCGGGGCGGAGCACATCATACAGCGACCTATGCTTTGAGTGCCGGTTAGCCTGTCGCTCAGCTTGGGTAGTTATAAACGCCAAATTTCAAATCCGACAACGCCGCTAACACCAATGTTCAAAATCGCCAAATTTCAAAGCCGCCAACGCCGCTACCAACCTAACCTAACCTTACCTTACCTTACCTAACATAACCTTACCTAACCTCCTTCGACTTTGGCGGTTATGATTATTGGCGCTTATGGATACTTGCGGGTACTGCGTCGGCGGTTTTGAAATTTGGCGTTTGTGGGTTCTGGTCGCCCAGCTTAAGGTCAGGTAGAAAGGGGTGACGGTAGGAACAGCTTAAGGTCGGGAATCCCCGATACCATATCGGAAAAGGTCAAATGACGGTATTCCATACCGATACGAGCACTCACCGGGTCCAAATCCGCTTCCCATAATTCCTTAAGGTCGCTGGTTCCTATGTCATAGAACGACTTGTCCACGGTGAATGGTTCCATTTTTGCTGGTGTACTGTACAGTACCGGATCACTCAAGCGACGCGGATCTAGTGACGGAAAAACGCACTCGACGGCGACTTAGGTTGCTGACTCCGGCACGGCTACAGACCTTTTTTACCGCGACTTTTTACACAACTCGGAATAGCAGAAGGGTTCGAACTCAGCTTGTTTATGTTTGCCTCCCGGCACCGTAGCATCAGGGTCGCAACCCCAAAAGTCAGTTTACCGTAGGAAGCACACTAACTAGGTTAGGCCAAGTCAACTTGAAATCACTCTTACAGCAATCTCAGGACTCTCCGAATGTGCCATGTTTGCCAATATCACACACACACTCACACACCAAATTCACTGCACTATCAACTTGGGAATCACTGCACACTTCCTGTCAAAGACACGAAATCACTCGTAGCGGCCTCGTGACCACTCGTATGTTCCGCTGATGAACGTTAATTCACTGTGACGATCAACACGGACGGTGCTTTCGCTAGCAGGCCCACCTGTTGACTGGCCATACTGGCGCGGCGCGCGGCGTCGCCGCTCGTCGCTTTTCCCACCGAGAGCGGCGAAAGGGAGCGGGGAGGGGAGGTGGTGGGGGTAGATCGTGCCGTCGCTAGCCCACAGAGTCGCTTTCCCCCACCAACCCGCTCCGCGACTCGGGGTTTGACAGCGCTGCGCGTTTCATTATGACTTCGCGGGCAACGAGCGAAATAAAATACAGATATGGATAGATGGGAAAAAGGAACTTAAAAAATGAAGTTTTATCTTCCAACAGAAACGTGCTGCATGAGAGTATGGCCTCCTCTCATGCGTGCTGTAAGAAGTTTTGTTTCATTTACCTGTGGTAAAGAAACGCCCCTTGTGCCGTCATAGTCCCGTTTCTAAATGACCATGAGCGCGGACTTAAAAGACTACTCTTGGCATCATCATTTGATAAGCTAATACCAACATTGTCACTCTTGAGGTAATTCATGACGCTATCGTATAGGATTATGACTATTGATGGCAGCCTTGGATACGCTCACGTTGCAGCGACACCTTAATTTTGGAGGATAATTTCAACCATATTGCCGTGGAATGAACACATTACATTAATTTAAAGGCAACTATACGAGCAGTTGTCCCTGTCGATATCCTTTTTGGTTACAATTAACACTAGAAATACCGGTACGGTACCAAGTGACTTTTCCAAACTTCGGCGGGTCCTATTTCCACCTATTATCTCTAGCAGGGTGCATTCAAAAGCATGTCTCACTCTATCTTTTCCGCGGCTTAAGTATACCGAGCGAGAAAGGTAGTAACACCCTTCAAGTACCGGTACCCAGAGAGCCTTCTAGACCGGTACCAGTACTGGACTACCGGTACCTTTAAGCGCACCTGGTTCGGAACGGGTGCTCGCAAAGCTAGTATCACTTTATCAGTGAGCCTGCTTCTTTAACGAGTCTCAGGCGGCAATCTTGGTAAATTTTAAAATAGGATTTGACGTAAATCTCAGCGTAACGTTTAAAAATTTGTAAAACGTGCGAACGGGCTCTGATTCTCTTGCACACCGATCCCTTCTCTATCCGCTTCGGTGCTTATGTACCTGTAAGTCTCGCTTCCTCGTCGAGACAACTTTTCCCCCGTCAAATCTTCCTGAAATTAAGAAAAGCCGGTTAATAATTTTCGAAATGCCGGTACGATGCCGGCTGAAACAACCACGAGGCTGGAGAAAGTGCTGCCCGCTGCCGGCAAACAAACGATGTTACGCCTGCCGATACCCTGGTAAAGGCTAATAAAACTTGATTGGACTTAACTGGAAGATTTATTTGCCACACAAAATAGGCGGTAAAAATGATTCTGAATGAATTGAAGGAGTCCAGGTAATTAAGAATCTGTTTACAATGAATCATAAATTTTCTGGCTTCATAAGAAAGCATCGTTCTACGTCGGCCTACCAGTGAAATGCGCGTTGCGCTTAACGAGAAAAGTAGAATTGCAACTACTGAACCGATTTTTTTTTCTGTGCACTGTCACCTTACCGAAAAGGTGACTAAGCCAGTTGGATTTCGGCTCTCACCTGAAGAACGCGCACCTTTCCAGAAATTCGAGAAAAACGGTTCTGAAAAAGGAATTACATAAACGACGCTTTTTTTGACTAAAAATAAGGACAGCTAGTTTCAGACATGACCTGCGCTATGGGAGTTTTACACAGGAAAGACCTGAGAGAATATACTTTTTTATTTTTTAGAACCTGACGCAAACATCTAATTTAAGAATGTTAGCTAACGTAAGTTTATTGACCTAGTCATAAGTGGGTAGGCTGGAAATGTGGCCAATTTTCCGTGAGGATATGCTCGGGCACGTAGCCATGAAATTACGGCCAATTGCGCGCTCGCACTACACCAGGCGTTATCGCCTCACACTATTCGGCTTTCTTTGAGTAATATCGTTTTCTGACAATTTTTGGATAATCTTCGTCGTTCCAGGCGAGCCCGTCAACAGACAACAAAATAAGGGCGGTTTTTTGAAACCGCTCGCAAAAGGCGTTTGTGGGTTGTACGCGCAGGTAAGGCAACACAACCGCATAAGAGTGCGACCCTAGTGACTAATGCTAGATCAGCTCTGCTTAGCGGTTCCTTTGGGGAAAGCAGCGGCGGCCATCAGGCGGTCTTCACACAAACTAGTACATACAGTATCCAAGGGGTTGGCTTACAGTATCGCGGCAGACGTCGTGGATTTAAGACGGATTATTTTCCTTCAGTTAGAGCACAAAGATGGACGGTATCAGGCAGATCTTTTGGTTGGTCATGCGTGTGCAAATCCCTACGCCGTTCCAGGACACCATAAGAAACTCGATCACTCACGAGCGGAGGACGAATTTCTCATACTAGTCAATTTCGTTAATGCAATAAAAGCGTAGGGATGTGCGAGTCGTGCTTTTATTTTAAGTCAAATGGAATCGAAACGGAAAAAATCGATTCCGAATCAAATCAAAAACTGATCAAATCGAATCTGCTTGATTCGAAACCGGGAGTAGAATCCGCCCTTCCTTCTCCGCCCGTTCAAATCTCAAGTACAAATTTGAGGAGATTCTTAGATGACATCGCTAATACCCTAAGTAGCGCGGAACAAGAGTTCTTCGTTAAGTCTGGCGTTAAGCCATTAAAAACTGCTCTTTCCTTGAGGGAGAGTTCTTTAGTTACAAGGAAAATGACTAATAGATTAGATATCCCTGATTTCCAGAAGAAAGATCCTATAAAAAGTGCAGTTTCTCGCCGTTCACGAACGACTTGCACTTTTCGTATCTTCGGCTTCCATTTTGAGAAAATGGCGGGCTGACGTATGTCGGAATGATGCTCAACGCCTCAGTTGCACTACTGCCTGCGACAAGAGCGCCGTTATTACCTTCTGCACGCGGGCACGTGGGCACATAAAAGACATGTAAGAAAAAAATACATTTAGACAATACCGGTATATCACCATGGTCGGTATAACCCAGATCACCGCCAAACGAAGCTATGATTTAGCGACATCTAGCGGCCCCCCTACACATCAGGAATGAGAATTCGCGAAAAAACACGTGCACTCGATGTTTTCAATCTGCATTTTGTTTAAAAATCCATGCGTCCTGAAGGAGCCAAAAATAATGACAACTGATTATTCTTCGTTAATCCTTAACATTGGAATATTACGAGAAAAAAGTGGGGGCAAAGGGAGATGGAAAATTTTAGGTCTGATTCTCTAGTAAAATCATTTTGAATTCACAGAAATAATTTTACTTTTAAAAAAGTCGCAAAAGTAAAACCATACGGTTTCTAAATGAAATAAATTTACGAAGAAAAGAAGGAGGTGAGTTTTTGGGAAGATTCGGCAGCAAAACGTTAGAATGGAGATGCTTTAACGAAAATCCCCCCTCCTTGAACCCAACTTCCTGCCAGTCAAGCGAAGTCCAGGCATATCCCGAAAAATCCTAATCTAGTCTAGAAATAGAACAATTTTCGTTGTACGTGACTTTAGCGGCGGCCGAAAGGCTAGCCGCTGTTCCTCTGCTAAGGAAATTACTATTTATGCATCTTGGAAAATCATTTACATTCGAAACGATCTTCCCTTTTTCGTAAAAACAAACTCAACTACGGGTTTACGGAGCGGCGTGCCATCCGGGGCAGGCAGCTCAACACATTAAAAACTTGTATCGAAACTGAAAACGAAACGACTGAACGGTTTCCGTAGTATTTTTACTATAAGTCATATAATTGATAAGAACATTGTAAAATCCGTCGTAAATGCCATAATTTCGACGGTGTAAAGATCGTTCGATATACAAAAAGTTTTGTGGCAAATAAACCAATTTTCGCTATGGTTGCCACCGGCAGTTTATCGACATTAAAAATATTTTCTTACAAATGAACTAATGATATCTTGAAATCAGTTAACAAAAGTATTTATATTTATGTTACAACAAAATACTGCTCCTTAAAATTGACTGATTGCTTAAAATTACACAATATACAATAAGACACAACGTTCGACAATTGTGAACACGAACGGGGGGCATTCGATAGCGCCAAAAACTACAAGCGCCAATACCGCAAGCGCCAGTCCGTAACCGCCAAACGAGAAAAGTCGCAAGCGCCAAAGTTCGTATAGGTTGGGTTAGGTCAAGTTAGGTTATGTTAAGTTAGGTTAGGTAAGGTTAGTATTGCGGTTAAGACCTTTGGCGTTTGCGACTTTTCTAGTTTGGCGGTTACGGATTGGCGCTTGCGGCGTTGGCGCTTGTGGTTTTTGGCGCTTATGA
>Ga0058701_10001560_pt1 | contig 16441 bp, 11 predicted proteins | sample AgamicOrMae_FD_97039 | JGI IMG/M metagenome (GOLD analysis project Ga0058701, IMG submission 97039) | Agave microbial communities from Guanajuato, Mexico - Or.Ma.e | ecosystem: Host-associated > Plants > Phyllosphere > Phylloplane/Leaf | place: Guanajuato, Mexico | collected 2012-06-04
AAAAAAAAAAATTAAAAAAAAAAAAAAAAAAAAAAAAAAAAAAAAGGAAAAGATAAAGATAAAAAAAGAGACGAACTTATATACATTAATCGAATTGGCTGTATTTTTAGGAGGATTGTTGTAGAATTTGGAAGATTTTTAGGCCAACTGAGGGCAATCTTCCCCCCTCCCCCCCAAAAAAACGAAAAATAGTGATACAATAATGAGCTCATAATTTTTTTCGTGTACGGGAAATCTGCTCAGAACTTTAACTGTGTTTGAAGGATTATTAAATAAGTCCTTATGACAGTGTATTTTGTAAGAGTAGCTAGACAACTGGAATGGGGCTGGATTTATATGGAGTAAGGGTAAGGAAAATCGCTGACAACGAAGCGAATCTTTTCCATATATGTAAGAGTCGTGCTGGAGACGACTATCACCCTATGAAAAATAGCGTCCCGTTTTAGTGGGGGAATGAATAATTTTTTGGGGACGCGGAGCGCGGAGCAGGGGCGCAAATGGGCCATGGGACCTGCCCTTAATGTTTAATATTCCCATAAAAACGATCCGGATTTTTGCAAACAACAATATTTCTTAGCTAGAAACTTGCCTTTGTACGCTTTCTAACTTTCCTTTATCCGGAGTGGTTTACCTTGCTTGGAGGAATGCGTTTGCAGGTACTTTCGTTGAGAGACAGATAATTTCTCAGACAAGATATTTGACTTCCACGAAATAGCAACCGACTTTTACATAACTTTATTTCTGAACTGTGCTTGCCCTATACCTAACCTAACCTAACCTAACCTAACCTAACCTAACCTAACCTAACCTAACCTAACCTAACCTTACCTTACCTAACCTTACCTAACCTTACCTAACCTTACCTAACCTTACCTAACCTTACCTAACCTTACCTTCAATATACTCAAACCTAATCGTCCAACTTAGCATAACCTTAAGCAAACATTTAGCCTAGCCTAACTTTACATCTAACACAACATTAAACCTATCCTAGCCTAGTACAGCTCACCTTGACCTACTTTTGGAGAAAATATTTGGGTCACAAATCTGACTTACGGGAAAAGTGAGGATGGAGTGAATGGCACCATTTCCTGGAACCGCAACTTGTAGTTCAGTGCATCTTCAAACTTCATCAAAAGAAGAAGCTTATTATACGTTAACTCTTTCTCTTCCCTTTTAATCTTCGCGACTCATTTCATAATAGCGCCTTCTTCCAATGGGCGGAATCAGCCGAACTTTTAAGAATATCGTTAATCAATATCAGCACGCCCCTTTTGGTGAATCACCTCACAACTTTGTTGTCTCCAGACACACCTTAATATGGGCCTAAACTTATCCATGCGATAATACATCAAACAGCCCTAGGAAATGAGTTCTCGGAAAGCAATTGCCTTATCATAGATTTCGCCGGCGAATTTTCTGCTCAACGAGAATTCCGCCTCAGAAGATACGAAGAGCAGTTTTTAAAGTATATTTCGTTAAACCTAGTTAAAGCATCCAATGCGCACGATATAAGCAGCTCCGGATTATCAATGACGTATAGTTTAGCGGTAACACCTTTGATACCTCGTATGGAAGGATCGTCATTAAAATGGCACCCTTTTACCCCATAAGATCAGTCTCATTCTAGCCTTCCTTTAAAAATAATCCCTTGAAACGACAGGGAGCAAATAGCTTCAAAAGTCACTCACGGAACCCGGTATTCTGAGCCTTCATACGGATTCCATCCGTCAAAATTAATGACATCAAGATAATTTTAGTTCAAACTTTCTCTGATCTGAGAGGAATATTTCTGAAATGCCGCTCTCGATTACTTAATAGGTCATTAAGTTATCTGTTCCGTGCCTTTCCCACTAATAATTTGCTTGTTTTGGCGATTTAAGCTTAGATCCGTTAATTTTGGGAGCTCGTATCAGCTGAAAATTATACCTCGATAGGGTGCACGTATAAAAGGCCCGGTTGCCGGAGGTGTGGCACAGTTTGCAGTGCAACAAAGATGAAGAGTGTGTTGGTTCTCCTTGCCTTCGTGGCGGCCGCTTCAGCCGTTCCATACAAATTCGACCATGACATCCATGTCAACGTTTATGGTAACAACCGTCGCTGAAACTTCAATTCCAGTCAAAACAAAAGCTATTTGATAGAGTATAATCCTATGGAATAGTATTACGTCAACAAATATGTTTTTAGTAATATACTCAAAAGGTAACGAATATCTTGCGTGAGCTCAACTTGTTCGGTCGTTTGTTTTTAGATGTGCTGAAATCGCTATACGCCGCAGCCCCTATCAGCGCCTACGTTGACGGCATCACCAAGCACGGATTCTTCAATTTCAAGGAGTACTCCTTCAAGTACTACCCTGAGGAGAAGATCAAAGATGTCCTTGTTGTCTACAGGCCTAAAGGAGCCAACTACCTGAGCGGTTACTATGTCAGAGCGTAAGTAAATAAAACGTAACTCAAATACACTTCCTATAAAGGACGTAGGAACCCTGAAAAAGCTCGAAACCACGTTCCGAATGGAAATCGTGATTCGAGGAGAAGGTATGGATTGTGAGTGTTGGTGGTATGTTTGCAGCGAGGATGTGTCCAAGTATGACGACGCGTTCTTCGACGCCGTCCGGCCCATCTACGACTACCTCAACTCGGGAGAGTACTACGCCTTCACGCCGTACGCCGCCCAGAAGGCCGTGCCCAACTACTTCAACTACCCTCTCAAGGAGGTCTTCTACAAGTACTACCACAACGTCGACCTCCACCACGACATCCCCGTCGTGTTCCTGGTGCCCAAGAGCGAGGTGGACCAAGCCAAGCTGGACGACTACGTGCTCATCGCCGAGTACGAGGTCACCAAGGACGCCACCCACACCATGCACGAGCACTTCGACAACGCCGGCAAGTCCATTCACCGTCGTGACGCCTTCTACACATCACCCTACTACCGCGCGTACCCCTACGCTTACGACCCTAGCTACTACTACAGGGGCTACACTGGATATCCCTACGGATACTACGGTGGGTACTTCTACTAAGGGCATGCTGTTGGAGGTCAACACTTAAAGCCTTTGATGCACCTGCGGCAAGGAGAATCCTCTGCCTCAAGATGTTTTATGACTTGAAAAGTTGAACGATATTGAATAAAGGCAAACATTACATGAATACTCATCGTAATTTTATTTTGGTTTGTTTCTTTTTTCTCCTCTTCATCACTTTCCTTTATTTTCCTTTTCATTTCGGATCAAAACTTTATGCGCATATGCCTGTGAATCAATAAACAGGGGCCATGTTGCTTTAAGTTGTAGAGATGTTGATGAGCTTTCAGACGATTGTTGGTAAGTATAACCGACTACCTTGGATACCTAAAAACTACATATCTATAGTTTTCCCTATACCTTTTCCCTATACTATTCCTCGATCGATTTCTTATGAAATTGTTGTCTCCATCATAACAAGGATTATTTCAACACGTATATTGTGATGTCAGTGCATTCCCTCATCCCATGCAAATATGTGATAGTCTCCAGCTGTAGAATTCCTACCAATAATTTTCTACAAACAAGGGGAAATTCCTTAGATATTCTTCAAAAATCATACAGTGCATCATGAATAAGCCTAGTTCGAATTCTTGGAAAATTCGATTTTTTCCCGGTTACCAAGAATTTTCTACGCTGGCGATGGGCAATAGACAAATTCGAAGTTCTAATCAATCGATCCCTTGAGCTTAACGTGCACTATAGATTTGCAATTACATGTAAAGCGATTCCGATTTGATAAGTTTGAAATTCTACACTTGTCCTCAACACTTCATTCTTCTAGACAAACAACCAAAGAGCCAACTGTTTTGAAAGTCGGCGAAATTTTCGCTTCTTACTGAAATTTCATTTAGTAACCGCTCGGCACTATGCAGACAGGGTACAGCGTATCGTGTTTTCACAGTTTCTCTGGAGACTGGTAACAGGTGTACATCTGGAGAGTTTCCGTCACTCTTGGTTGAGATTCCAGCAACGACAAGAATAGAAATTAACAAGCATAATTTTCTTACGGGACTTTCGTTTAGGCGCCATGTATGTTCCTAACGCCGCATGAATATGGAACTTTCCCTCTGCTTGCATCTCATCACCGTAAAAACTTGTCCAATAATACTACTTAATGCATTTTTCCATGGCATGCTTGTTCTATTTCGATTTTAAAGAATTAGTTTTAGACAATGTCTTAATATTATTTGTAATACATAATTGATTCTGGCGTACATGAAGGCCAAATCGCACAGCAAAAGCCGTATATTCTGAAGGGATTTCGGGGCTGCATTATACGTATAAAAATACCAACGCGTAATCGATTTATAAAAAAAAAAACGTAAAAAGCAAATACAGTAGGCGACTCCTTCATCGTGCCAAAAAAAAAGAAAATCATTATTTAAAAGTTAGCTTCAAGTATTATTGACTTAGAAATATTGCAAGCAAAATATTTTGGATTTTGAAAAAAAAAAAGTGTAGAAAAAGGAATTTAAACCAAAGTAATATGTCCGGAAAGGCGTTCAAATTATTTTTAAAGTATATTTTATGTGATACGGTAGACTTTTTCAGTTGCAGACTTTCCGTATCGGGCACAACTCCAATGAGCCTGTTTCTAATTTCGTTCTTCGGCGCGTTGAACGTTCATAAATTGGAATTATCGTGTATGCTTTGTTGGGACATCGTGACAGGGTGCAATTAAGACCTGTGACGCTCCGCACATCGCCGTAAAAGTCTTACGGCGGTCTTACGGCCCCTTACGAGTCTTGCGAAGGGCACTACGCGGGATTTAAGGGTCGTTTTTTATACGTTGATTGAAGCCGCCATAGATTTTGTATCCACTTAAGTCGTCGAGTGAGTAATTGTCTTTATGAGTCTTTTACGCCCTCACAAAGTACGCTAGGGAGTTCAAAAATCCCTTACAGGCGCCTACGAACTACGAACGCCCTTAACACTTACTTTATAAGTAAGGGAACCCAACTAGTAAGTGCATCCTTTAACGGAGCAATTGAGGCCGAAGTGTTTTCGGCGCTCTCACTGAAGTGTCCTAAATAATCCTTCACCTGTTTTCGGTTCGGAGATAAAACGGGCATGAAACGTAAGTTTTCGAATAAAAGTTGTGAACATACCAGCTGCAATTATCCGATCAACCCATACCTGAAAAAAAAATTTAAAAAAATACAATAATAGACAATTCACAACATCGGCCATTCCTGTCAACTATAAAGGATTTCGTTTTCTTAAGATCACACACAGTAAAAGTTAAATTTAGTTCGTGTTCTTCAAAATCAGTATATGCTTAAAAAAATTAGTCAAAAAATTCACTATTCACGAGTACATATTTAATCCTAAAGTAGTTTTCGACACTATTTTTTTAGCGTGTAGGCCAAACAGCCTTGTTATAAAAAATGCTATGTTTGTTTTAAGGAGTTGAATCTTATTGCTGGTGGGTACACCACTTCAAGTCTTAAAATACGCATTTTATAACCCTTGTGTTGTATTAATAATATCCTTTCATTACAAAATCAGAAGAAAAATTCACCCAGGTTACAATGTACTAGTTTGGAAGGTACAACTTTCTAACTGCCGTGTTTTCCTTTCTGCAGCAAGCCTTCCTTAACGTAACCTATCATGGACAAGTCTCAAGCTGTTCGGCAAATATTAGGTTACGTGTCTTAATCCCTGCTTTGCTGTATCAAAGCCTAACGCCGCTTACTTCTTTTCACCGAGACTTATCAGAACCAGGCTTGTCGACGTTAATTGTGTGTCTCGCTCCCCTGTAACTTCGTTGAGCTTGAGGATGTAGAACAAGGTAGAAAATATACTCGAAAAATTACAGTGGAGACCTATACTTTTCCCGTTATTCGTGTGGCCGACACCCTCTCGCACACAGCCCGTAAACTCTATAATTAAGTAGAAGTGACAAAATGGAAAACGAGGTTTTCTCCTTGAAGGTGTTTCGCCTGCTTGCATCTCAGTTTTTTCTTGAGCCTGCTCAAGCCAGCGTCTCCGTCTCAAAACAGACGTAAGCCCTAGCAGGGTCTTAGTCATGCTAAATCCTTAATTACAGCTCAGCGAATCTTCCTCGTCCTTCGCGTTGGTGCTAGTGTGCTAAAACCATCAACAGACTGCGTTAAGGTAGCTTACACATTTCACACAAATAACACTAACTGCAAGGAAAATCTCACTAACATCACCGGAAAGTTTTCCATCGCCTCTGCACAAATAAAATTATGGCTTGTCCTATGCCCACACATTAAAAACTAACCGCATTTTCAGGTAGTACCACACCTGTTCCACACAGTGTATGGTACCACACAGGTGTACCACACAGGTGTACCACACAGGTATGAAGGTGAAACAGGGGAGCGTAATTTGATTTTTATTGAAGATAAACCTATAAACAACCATATCAATGAAAAAGTTTTGTCGAGAGCTCTCCATTGATATGGTTATTCAAAGGATTATCTTTAAAAATACCCAATTACGTTCTTCCCCTGTTTCACTTTCATACATGAAACAGGGTTTAGTTTTTACCGTACGGAGAAATGGCTCAATTATAAAACGGCAGGAATAAGGTTAATATTGCTATCAATCTACTAATCACAAACAATCAAAAACTTTACGTATAATATTATACTTAAAAACTTATTAAAATACGTCATTTTTAAGCTTCACGTGCTCTGTGTCCTGCTTCCCCGTCGCTAAACTTGGCGAAGATGGTGCACAAGAGAGAAATTGCAACTTTCTAAATTTAAAGTGAAAGTAGCATAAAAACTAGCGCTATTGCACCGTACTTTTCTCGTGGTAATGCTAATGGAAATCACCTCCAGTTTTGGGCAGGATAAGTAAATACAAGGATCTTTTAACAGGGCACCTGGGATAAAAGCCCTGTAATCTACAAAGATTAGTTAATTTAATTATACCGCTGATACAATCCGTTCTCGGCGAGTAATCATGTAGCACGCTGCTAAGCACAGCGCCCCAAGGGATGCTCAGGGCTTTTGTGAAAAAAAAGAAAGAAAAATTGCGGCTTTATGAAACCGGCTCGGTTTTTATTGAGCCACTATTAGCCGTGCGCGCCTTGCGAAAAACAATTTTTCACAGCTCAAGATTGCTGAAACATGTTATGAAAACCCTGATTTCGTTACTCCCCCGAAATATAATGGGAATGAATTTCCATCCGATATGAACTATAAACTCAGATTATTTGAAGGAGCTGTTAGAAAACGTGGCTTAATCGGTCGGCTCCACTTTGTAGAGCAGTGCTCTGTATCCACACGACATTGCATCGCTCATTCACATTGTCCAAATTTATTTTTAAAACATATCAAAATTGGGTGGCTGTCTTAAGCGCCAAAAACCACAAGCGCCAACGTCGCAAGCGCCAATCCGGAACCGCGCCAAACGAGAAAAGTCAAAAGTCAAACGCCAAAGGTCTTAACCACAATACTAACCTTACCTTACCCAACTTAACCTAACCCAACTTAACCTAACCCAACTTAACCTAACCCAACTTAACCTAACTTAGCCTAACCTAACTTGACCTAGCCTAACCTGTACGAACTTTGGCGTTTGCGACTTTTCTCGTTTGGCGGTTACGGACTGGCGCTTGTGGCGTTGGCGATTGTGGTTTTTGGCGCTATCGAATGCCCCCCCCCCTCAAAATTTACCAAATATCAAAAACTAACCTTTTTCTGAAGCATTTATGTTTTCGACGCATGAAGGTAATAATACTTGATCACATAGAATGTATTTTCATGCTTGGTCTACGAAAGATCGAATTGATTTGAGGGCACGCGGCAGACCCGACAAATCAATCTTAGTTTATGACCTTTTTACATTGAACCTCGTACAAAAATTACAAAGCCCGTTTAGAATAGGTTCGTTATTGTGTTGTTGCAGCCTGCCTGTATATTTTCTAAATAGTTCATCGGCCCTTCCTGAGGAAGGAAGTGTCCAAAGATTAATCTGTTCCAATCGACAAAACATCTCAAACACCCATTACGGATTCTGCGAAACGCTAACATCTGTATCTGCCCGGCAATTAGGCTACAGAAAGCATCAATCAAAATCGCAGTGATGATGCGGCAGTGACAAAGAATTTGGATCAAGAATATTATCCGAAAAGGATTTCTTGAGATGAGAAACTGATTTAAAAATTAGTCCCAATTAGCCCGCAGAGACCATTAATAAAAGCTCAGCGCACTTATCTTAACACTCAATTTAAATCTATTTCGCTGAATTTCTACCCCTCTTTTTTGAGAAATAGAGGGAAACAGGAATCCCTAGTTACACAAAATAAAAATCGTCGAGTCAAGATGGCTAATGAAGAAAAACCCGTGGTAGGTATTAATAAGACACAAAGGGGTTAAATTTTTATCCGTGTACCTTTGGCTATCTAAAGCTATCTTAAAAGCTATACCTAACATATCTATTGTACAGAAGAATGAAGCAAGTACTGTAAGCATTAAAATTATTGATTGATGATTTACAATCTAATGGATTATTGACTAACGATTTATTGAATACGATAGACCTATTAATAGCTACAGTATTTATCAGCAAGAACTTTTCCATTCGTAATACTATGCACAGCGCCTCAATCCGAAACCGTTTTAATAAACCCAAAAACAATTTTAGCACTGCGCTACCTCTGCAGAATAATTTTTATCTGTGTTTCAGCTCGCTATTATTATAACCCGTTGCGTCCGAAAAAAATCTCCCGAATTTCAGGCGCGACCACGAAACTTCTGATTTCGCTTTTGAAATACGCGCGCTTGTCTCCATTGTCACCGCTCGCCATTGTTAACACGCAAGTTTCTTTTCCTAAAGGACTGCAAAGTCCTTATCCAAAAATTCCGCACTGAATCTGCAAGCTATCTGTCGAGACTGTAAAGGCTTATTCCTGCCCCCCGCTTTGTGTTTTACGCGGATATCAAGACTTTGCGTATCTTTTGTTTACATGTAATCTATTCAAAGTTTTCTTTGCTTTCCTTTGCGGGGTGGCCCGATTGACATCCCAGGCTTTCTTTTCAACGTCTTTGTTTGCTTTTATGTCCGATTCCGTAAAACGTATCTCAGCTGACCGGAGAATTTTACGGATTTCTCCGAACTAACCTTATCTTTTGTTCCGCAAATCGAGAGAATCTAAAATCTCTTAACCTGTTTTCAAAGCCTTTAAGTTTCTTGAATCGCGCTTATATTACCTGTGCGAATCAACACCTCGTAAACTACGTGGATATTTATTTCAAAGCATATCATAACATAATATTAACTAATATTGAATTGGTCAGATAGGTTAAGGTAAGGGTATAGTCAAGTAATGCCCAACGAGGATGTTGAAAGATGCGTTGTTGCAATGTTATTATTGGTTTTAGTAAATACGGGTAGTTTTTGGCCTGGCTTTGTAAGGTTAGATCAAATTAGGTATAGGTACGGTTAGGCAATGATAACCTACGCTAAAAAAAAACAAAAGCTAAAAAAAGAAAGCAAAAAACAAACAAACAAACAAATAAAACAAGCGAAAGAAAATCCTAAGAGTGTGAATCATCAAGAAAATCGGAAAAATGAAAAGAGTGAAAACGAAATTACACATAGACAATACAGAAAATAAAAAAAGAAAAGAAAAAAAAAGCGGAAGTCGTGAGGTCAATCAGAGAAAAGTATAAACGCAATTTGCACCTTCCCAATTTTTCTTTTTCTTTGCTCACCATTTTAGTGACAAGGCTTTCGTCGGGAAAACATTTAATAATGCCGAAGATGAAGTTTGATTGAAAACATTACAGTATATTGCAACTGTGAGGCGGATGTTTCTATCTGCCATTAAGGGATTGATACTACGTCAGAATAAGCGCAGCTGTCAAGGAGGATTTTCTAGACGGCGGCCAACGCCGACAGCGTCTCGTGTCACCGCTCGGTGTCACCGCTCGGTGTCACCTAGCGGTGTCACCGCCCCCTATTCATTTCCATGTTTGGCTTTTCATTCGCACTAGCTGAAAAAGTATGCGCGAGCCGTCCTTATATTGCAGAGTGTCACATCGGTTTTATGGCAGCTGATGTTATTCATACCGATCCTCCGACGGGAATCCCCTAGCAACAATATCTAAATAATTTTGTAGCTTATGCAAGTTCACCGACAAAAATCAAACATAAACATCGGCTGATAAACTAGCTTGTGCGCCCAATCTGGTCTAAATAACTTTAACAGGTTTGTATGACTTTAGCCATGAGCTAAAGTCATACATAACCTAACCTAAACGATTGTTACCGCTATTCTTAAATAATTAATAAAAATATTGCAATTAAGGAGTCTTGTAAGTTTCATCATTACGATTATTAAGCTTTTTTCGATCCCACCTCAAGGGGGAGAGGCCAACCCAACAATTCGGTCCGAACAGTTTAGGAGTAATGTTTAATAAGCATGAACGACTGTCGCTGGCCTTGGAGATAGTAACATACAATTCTATCACCTTCGTCAAATAAAAGCCAAAAGGAATGCAACTAATCTCACTTAAGGGACATAAAAACCTTTCAATTTTCAAATTTGTATTAAAGATAAAAAAAAATCCAATGCACAGTCTGGTAGCAACACATGCTTGTTATGGGCAGCGAGTACGGCGTACCCTGTTTCTCTGATGCATATTTTTTGGCTGGACTCACACTAATGCAAGCTAAAATAAGCATACAATGCATTGCACTGGTACGAAACAATTAGCCAACTATTTTTGAGAGGTGAATTGAATTAAAAGATCAGGGGCTCCAAAAACTCGGATACGCTCTTCCGTCCATTTATATCACAGAGTTTTGCTCTGGGAGGTACCTAATACCGGCTTTGATACTCGTCTCTCTGGAGGCTTCTATGCTTCATGGAGATAAATAGAGGTCATATTCGGATTTAGGCCACTTAAATGAGGTCGAATTCTCTCATATGTTTCGCTTTGAGAGATACTTTGGAATGCAGGTGCTCGTACGCCACTTGAACTAGATGAGTCAAACACGCATTGATTAATTACACGCGGAAATCAACAAAATATCTGAGAAAACCTCTGAAAAAACCATACTTTGATCTAAAATATTTTAATTCAAGATTTAGTTTCGCTTGTAACATAAATTCTAACAGACTTAAAAGGACAAAAACGCTCGAAGAGGACAAAACATTTTTTTTGTGTGATTTACAAATCCTGAAAATTTTCGCATTATCCGAGAAAACCACTTCGTGACCTCTTCTCGTCATAGTCACATTTCATTCCACTAAATATCGCAAATCAATTTAGTAATTAGGTAAGCTACGGCCTTGACCGCCGCTAAATATTCCTATGAAAAATTTAGAACGGCATCTGTGGAAAATAGATGAAACTTTTCTGTGGACATGTTACCACCTATTGACACGTGACTTTCATAGGCTCCGTAAAATAAGCAGTCCTCATATTCTGGGCTAGATAAAACGTATTGAATTATCAATAAGTTTGTTTTCCCTCGAGTTAAGCAGGCGTTCCGGCGAACAGCCGCTTTTACGCTCGGCCGTAAAAACCGTCATAAGTTCTCCGATATTGCGCCTTAACCTTGCCCCGGGCAACTTTGCAACCTTCACTCATTACCCCACGATGCAATTTCACTGCATACTTTTTATGCAAACTGATATCTCTCCGGGCGGGACCCATATTGCCTCCTTTGTTCAATAATTTGGACGCACTTTAATGCGCTCACTCACAAGCTTGAATTCGATCACTGCTTTGCATTAAGGAACCTTTTTTTTCCCGCTATCTATTTATTGGGCTCATTCGCTTTTTGAAGAGCATTACCAAATGCTGGGTGAGATTGAATTTACTTAAAATAGGTTACGCTCAACGTCATGGGCTAGGATTAGTTAGACTTGGTTACGATGAAATTTGTGAGCTTAAGTTAAAAACCCTACCGATAAAAAAAATAATATATAGTAGTCCTGTGGGTCGAAATGAGTTGGAATTTATAATATATTGGGACAGAACTTCTTTTTCCCCAAATGCAGCTGTTATTTCATGACTTATGGCCTCAAGAAAACTCAAGCGCAATTTTCCGACAAAACAGCTGATCAAATTTACTTCATCAACCTGTTTAATTTTTTTTTTCAAATTTAAAAACTAAAAAAAGAACATTCACGAGTAAAACATTTACAGATTTCGCCTGAGATTTGGTCTAGAAAAGGCGAAGATTCTGTAACGCTCATTACGCAATCGTATTCTTAAATTATTCCTTTTGGGTGAAAAAGGAAGTGACTTCGGCAGTCCGTCTAAAGCTAAGTCAAATACAGGAGATTTCCCCTAAAGTAGCATTTCATGGAAAGCGCTCTTCAAATACAGCGACAGTTGCGCCAATGGCGGTAGTGCCAAAAAATGGCGCCACCATCGCCAGAGGCGCCAAGACTGATGCGCCAAGATCAAGGGTGCAAGCAGCCAATGACAAAAGTGCCTATGGCGCAAGTGCCAATGGCGCAAGTGCCAATGGCGCAAGTGCCAATGGCGCAAGTGCCAATGGCGCTCTTGTCAATTGCTCAAAAGCCAATGGCGGTATTGCCAATGGCGGTATTGCCCACAGCACAAACAACGTCAATGACGCCGAAATGCTAGTCGCGCAAGTGCTAGTCGCGCAAGTGCTAGTTGCGCAAGTGCCAAGGGCGCAATGGTCAGTAAGGCCAACGTTGATAGTGGCGAAATTGCTGGTGACGCTACTTCTCATTGCATAAGCTGGGACTGTTCAATCAGGGTCCGTAAATAATGTTGAATAGTTTTCCTCTGTGAAGCCGTATAGCTGATTCTCTAGATTTGCGACACGAGTTGTAATCACCTCACCAGTGTTGCCATTTTTCGCGACTTCAACACAATCAAACGCGGTGAAAATGTTGTCCGATAAAGATAATATAGATATTGATTTTATCTTTGCTCGGCTCGCGAGCGCTTCTAAACATTCCATAAAGGTTATCTCCGGTGGTTTCCGAGCTAATGAACCCTTTAAAAATTTCCGGGCTAGCCAACTTTACTTTTACCATTGCAGGACGCAATATGGCCACAGGTAAACAAATCTAATAAGAGATTAGGAAGCTCTGAAAAATATCTAACGCAGCCTGAAAATGAAATAACGATTGTTATAATGTATGGAAAAAATTAAAATAAGGTTTGAAAATCGATAAGTTCAATGAATGCTTTCTTAAATGATGTCAGAGACAAGCCTTCGAAGAAATAATAATATTGCAACGTTGGCTAGACTATGCTAAATGAAGCATATAGCGCGAATATTGTCGGTGCGCTGGTCTTGGAATGGGTTTTGAACTAGCCATTGAGCCGAGAAAATGGCTCTAGTTGAAAAGTTGGTCTGCAACTTCAACTAATTGCACCAAAGGACAGTCCGGCAGGTGCATTTTATGTTCAATGCAATCGAATTGCATGCAATCGCAGACATAATGAGAACTTAGATTGTTTATTGCATCCACTCCTAAATTCGGGCTGGACATTTAATTTATTCCCTTTTTTCAAGCAATGTCTTCGCTTTTAGTCAATGCGGCAAGCTAGATTGGATTTCCCGACTATTCCCTTTTCCCAACTATTTTAACCTGATTTTCAAGCAACATTGGAGGCAGCCTCTACTGTACTTCAACGACCCACAAAAATGTTTTCTTGGACCAGAAATATCAGAAAAAACTGGGTCTGACACAGCTATACTTTCACACATAAATGTTTTGCTAATAAACGTTATTTTCCAACATTTTGACAGGTCTATAAACAGAAATCGACCTTCTCTTTTAAGAGATACTCTATTATTTTTAAATTATATTTTTTGCGGCGTTACCACATTTCTATTGACATAAAAAGCGAGATAAAAAAATAAAAAATAATGACCGTAAGACAAAATATTTTGATATCAGAAAACTATTCATGGGCCTTAAAAAAAACATTGAAACAGAATTTTTGAATGTAGAGACAAATGAAAGTGGATATAATCTAAAATAGGTCTAATTCAACAGAATGTAAAAGTCATCTCGTATAAGAAACTTTTCTCTTCGACGCCTAGAACGTTGTTTAAAAAACGAAACACGCTAATAATCTATGAATAAGATATTAATTCTTACAGCGAGCCAGAAGAGAATTCGAGTATTTAGATAAACGAAGCCCGACGGATGGAAAATAATTATCAGCTCTAAGACAAACAGTTTGAAAGGCACGGAATGTTGCCCACAGATAGACTTTCGGAGAAACAGCACATTTGCCGGGCGTCTTCTTAACATTCTCCCACGAATTTACTTCCATAACCTCCAATTTTACCTGAAACCAAAACAATGAATAATCATTAGTTATATTATCCATATAGCTGCGCATATAAATATTCATACGACAAGGGTTGTTGATGCAACGATGATAGAGAAAGCAGACGTGAAATGGTTTCGTAATTTCATATTTCTAAGCAAACTGTAATTCAACGTCCTGCCAATACTATTGCAAAACCAATTCATTAAAAAAAATTAAAACTTTGTAACGAATGATACGAAATTTGTGTTGAACTTTTGAAAAATTGCGGTTCAAAAAATTTCTGATTGTCTTAAAACACGATGCTATTTTTTGGAGTTATATGTTTTGCTACTAACTACATGAAACTTGGTTTGAACAAGGTCATCAACTGAACCATATGATCCCAGTCCGTCAAGAATAATGTTGTTCCTACTTAGCGGCGTTACAAAAGTTAATGTTAGATTCATTTCTTTCTATTGACGAATTTTTTCCTGCGTAGACAACCCGTAAAGGAGGCTGGAAATTCCTGCAGGGAACATTTGATGGAGCTGTGATGCGAAGAGAATCCCATGGCGAGGATGCTGAGCTCCAGCATAGAGGATTGTCAACACGCTACCCATCGTAACGCAGGTGGCGCCGCTCAGGTGGCGCCACCTGCGCCAAGATGGCGCCAAGAAAGGGCGCCTCCGATGTAAACCAATCAATAAGAATAATTCAAAGACCGCGCGTCTCGTATCGAGAGTAACTCTGTCGAGAAAATGTAGTTACATCACGCGGCAAACTGTACGTGCTACTTTGATACAGCACGTTCAGTCGATATGCAGGCGTCCTGGTCGCGTTCTGACACCACGTACCGCCAAGGTGCGAATATCACAAAGGTTTCGGCTCATTTTAAGTAACGCGGAGAGACACAGAGGTCCCTCACCTCTGCAATGCAATCGTAAAGTTGGAACTTTACAAGGATGTTGTGTTGAAGGGAAACGATTCAAGTTTTCTCCTTTAACCCATAACAGCCCAAAGTACTTGGAGTGTGAGATTTAGCTTAAGAAAAATTGAAAGAATTTTTCCTACTTACGCAATTTTAAGCTTTGGAAAATGCCTAGTTTATTAAATTTAGGGATCCAGAGGGGTGAAATTTTTTTAATTGTGACAATTCTGAACTGGAAAGATGCTCTATTTTTTTTCTGTTGCCGAACGGCATCGCTGGGCGGTAGTGGGTTAAATACTACACAACTTTTTTTTTTAGTATGAACATTTTGAGAAAAGATGTATCGGAACTAGGATTAATATTTTTCATGAAATTAAAAAAAATATATATTTTCGAAAAAATCCCCCAAAAAATCATTAATAAACACGAAATTTTCCGAAAAAAATCGGAAAAATTGGGGGGAAAAATAATTGAGGCTGAAAATCAAGAGTCTTTAACTTCTTTACAACTTTCAACCAGGAGCGAAGTCAAAATGGAGGATTTTAGAAGTTAAAATGCAAATCCTCTATATTAATAATATTATTTTACTGTTCCTGCGAAACACATAAACGGTTTTAACATCGCATTTTCGCCAGTTGTGGAATACGGAATTCGGAAATTTTCAGGGGATTAAAACGAAAAAGAAAATGGAGAGACAAATTTTTATCTGGTTAGATCTGAGTTGGAGTATATCATAGGTTAGGTTAGGTTTTTCCGGCAGATTGACTACCGCAAATCTACTTATGAAACACTGCGAATAAAATTTCGTCGACAGTTACTCCTCCGTCTTGAGTTAACCAGAAAACAGTTCGAGTGAATAGAACTTAGCAAAGTGAAATACTGGCAAGACGGTATCTGCTTTCCTTTGAGAGAGCTCAGAATGCATTGCATAGACTGACGAATGTAGTAGGGTGCCGCGCAACGCATCGATAGCATCTCGATTCAATTTTCGATGCAAGCGCACTATTAGCAACTATGATAAGAAAATAATTGGCTCATGAATGCCGAATGAGTTTAAAGAAATTTCCCTAAAAGGACTGATGAAGGGATAAAATGGAATCATACACTGTAATTTTTTCAGGTAGCATTTTCAACCTTTTGGTTCAAAGTTGGTGCTACCCTCCGTCGTCAAGCCGAGCGGAGAGATAGCGGAACGAGGCAAAAGGCATCCAACCTAGCCCAACCTATATCATAAGCAAGCCT
>Ga0058701_10001561_pt1 | contig 16440 bp, 8 predicted proteins | sample AgamicOrMae_FD_97039 | JGI IMG/M metagenome (GOLD analysis project Ga0058701, IMG submission 97039) | Agave microbial communities from Guanajuato, Mexico - Or.Ma.e | ecosystem: Host-associated > Plants > Phyllosphere > Phylloplane/Leaf | place: Guanajuato, Mexico | collected 2012-06-04
ATTTAATAAATTAAAGTTAGCTTTATATTAAATTTTTATATTTTTAATAAAAAAAAGAGAAAAATAAAAAAAAAAAATTTTATAAAATTACCAAAATTTTTTTTTTTTTTTTTTTTTTTTGAAGAACTACCATTTTACAAAGTTTCAAGCCAAATAGTATAATGTAGCGTATTCATTACAAAAAGTAGTAATATGATTAAACTTGGTAATTAAATAACTACCGATAATCATCAAATCGCCACTTTAAAAAAGTCCCAGACACTTCTGCATCTCCACACAGAAATGACGGAAAAAAAGAATAACAGTGAATCCCTCAACCGCTATTAAAGTCACCTCAATCAACTTAAATCTCGCGCCTTAAACGTTTCTTAATTCTCTCGAAACCGGATGCGCCTTCAACAAGTTCTGTTATCTGGGAATCGCGGAAGTGCAAATTCTCTAGTCGCAATCTTAGGGGCACTCACAAGATCAGATCTAAATTTCTCATAACGCGCACGCGACTCACTTCCGGCCGCCACCCACAGACATCCAACCGCACTCCCGCGCCCAAGCAAAAACAAGTACATGAATCCACAAGGCGGTGGGTAAGGGGGGGGATGCTTTCACTGAGGTTTATACCCGCATGACATGCATTTCGCCGTGCTCAATTCGTCTGAAACAACTTTCATTACTAAACTGACACATCCTCACTTTACGCCAGCTGCTTGCATTAACGGATATCACGTTTACGACGAATTTTCACCAACTTTTGTCACAAATTCGCTTTTCGGTTAAGTTGAACTTTAGCCAGATAGCTTTCAGCTTAAACGTGTCTCTCTTAAAGAAAGCTACTCAAGGGATTTCGCCGGACGCAAAAGGACTTCTTATTTCAAGAACACCTGCATCAAAATGACAGGACTGTTCATTCCTTCTCAAAGAAAACACGGTAAACTACATTATTTATTGCGGCTAGGACAAATGACATTATGTCATTTCTGCCTTGCATAAGAAAAGTCAATCCATTTTACAATAAGGACTTGCTTATCATTTCCAGTAAGTTAACCCATAACAGCCCAAAGTATTTGAAGTGTAGTTTAAGAAAAATTCGAAGGATTTCTCCCATTAAATTACGCAATTTTAAGCTTTTAAAAATGCCTACATTATTAAATATCAAGTTTCCAGAGGGGTGATATTTTTGAAATTTTGACAATACTGAACTAAAAAGATCTTCTAAAACAAATTTTCCTGTTTCCGAACGGCATCGCTGGGCGGTAGTGGGTTACTTAGTTCAAAAACGTTCGGTTACAACGAAGCAGATATCCAAGATTAAGCAATAGCTCGAAAGACGCGTGCAGCTCTAGCTATCTATAAAGCTGTCAGTGGCGAAAACTATAGCAGCGCACCCTCACGGTGAGAATAAGAACTAGATCAGAAGAGAAACGTGTCAGGATGATCCCAGAAGAATACTGGTTATAGTGACGTAACTCAAACATCGTTAGATCTGGATGAGATAATCAGTGTAATCTTCCAGACACTTAAGCCGTTCGCAAACTTTAAGTCACCCATTTTATGGTGCAATACTGTAATTCGGGTTAGTCTGAATCACTAATTAAAGGCAAAGAACTTCGTCTTGATGCGATTTTAATTCCAGAACATTTCGTCATGAAAATATGGTGTCATGCTGGAGGGCTATCAAAGATTTGTCGTCCTTCTGACGTCATGAATGACCAACAGGATCGGCCATTGGTCATGACTGTCTTCTTTTGAACGCTTACTCATTTGAATAATTGAAATCTTGCTATCCAATGCATCCGACAAAACTCCTAGGAAATATTTTTGTCGAGTTTTGGGAAATTAAAACCATTTATGTTTCTTGAGAATTCAAAGAATGAAAAATGTATCTGAAGATCAAACTGTACCGCTAAAAGTTGAAGTATTCAATTATTATTAACTATGGAACCATACAGTATATCTACTGTATATGCATGGTCCACTCTAGCGATTATTTATTCAGAAAAGATTAACTTACTAAAAACCTCACCAAATACAATAATCTCTCCTATGAGACTTTTATGCTCCAAATATATTCCTAAAAAGTATCATTCGGAAAAAAAAAGAATTTTTGATATAGGAGTTGATTATTAACAAACGTTCCGCAAGAATTTGCATACTTGTAATGGTATCGTTAGAGATACCAATGGTTTATCGTAAGGCTGTATTCAGTCTCTTACACAACCTGAGTTTATCGCGGCTATAATAAACAGTTACTTTGGAAGAGAGATGCTTCACAAAACGGCCTACATTTCAAAACTCTAATCAAGGAAACAGTGTATTAACGGGCTTTAAAATATCAAACTATAATGGAAATATCAGAAAATTAAGTCAGTTACTACGCCAGACTGACTACAAATACAGTTTTACGTGTCGCAGGAAGACCGATTTTTTGAATGAAAATGTGTTCCCCTTTGGGGCACTTCATGAATGGAACGTGTGTGCAAATGTGGATACGCAAATTTAAGGTTGGTCCCCGAGTCTAGATCCACACCATAATACAGCTCGCCGCATGAATACCAATTACCAATGTCAAATAAAGATAAGCAACCTTGATTGGTACGTTGTCACCATGAACACCTGAATTAGACCCGGAGTTACATTCATAGAAAGACTGAATTGGAATACCTCAAGGTTGCGATAAGATATTCAACTTCGTAAGGGGTCGCTCCGCCTTCCAGAAATTAAGATAGTGAAAGGGTTAAAGCTAGGGACGTGTGACCAAACATCGGTACTCGGTTCTAAGAATCGATAGGGTAAAGAAGTGAGTCATCTGAAATTAATTTCAGATTAATCCTTTTCCTTTTTTATGGAACGTGTAGAATAGTTGGGGGGGCATTCGATAGCGCCAAAAACCACAAGTGCCAACGCCGCAAGCGCCCGTCCGTAACCGCCAAACGAGAAATGTCGCAATCGCCAAAGTTCGTATAGGTTAGTTAGGTCAAGTTAGGTTAAGTTAGGTTAGGTTAGGTTAAGTTAGGTTGGGTTAAGTTAGGTTAGGTTAAGTTAGGTTAGGTAAGGTTAGTATTGCGGTTAAGACCTTTGGCGTTTGCGACTTTTCTCGTTTGGCGGTTACGGAATGGCGCTTGCGGCGTTGACGCTTGTGGTTTTTGGCGCTTATGCCAGCTACCCGAATAGTTTTGCGTTGAGCTCGAAGGAGGAGCTCCCGCGCCGGTCTGCTGTCGGTCCGGTCGAAATTTTTGCGAAGTTAGCGCCCAGTAATTGGTGCACGCTAAAAGGTTCGCCTGCCTTTAATTGGTTGAGAAATGCATCGGCCTTCGCTCTCGCTGTCCGATCAGGCGGCCGAAGGAAACCTCAAGTCGAAGCTCGCACTCCTCGGAGCTCCGAGCTCCGTCTCGGCGAATCCGCGCCGCGCCAATGACCCATGAGAAATGCGGCGGAAACGAGATGTTCAAAGCCGCTTCCTCACACAGAGTATGAAAAATTTCGTAGAACATACCATTACGAAAAAAGGGCTGGAGTATCGTATGAGAAATTTTGACGGACGGGGAGGTTTGAGAAATTCGAGACAGCCACTTCTTAGGAGTATGGTGAACGTGGAAGATATGAAAAGTCAAAGAGCAAAGCTTCTTCAGGTATGCGAAATTTTGATGAGCAGAGCAGTATGAAAAATTCAGGGGCAGAGACTTCCTAGAAGGAACGATATAAAAAGTTAGCGTGGCGTCGAAGTATAGAAAATTTTGAAGAGCTTCGAAAAAGATCTCAAAACACTGCAGAAATTCTTGGAATGAGAGGATAAGCAAAAAGACGAGCCCAGCTTCCGACCGCAAGATCGACTAGTATGGTAAATTAAAGCGCACGTTTTTCTTGTTTTTTTGTTTTTGTTTTGTTTTTTTAATTATCAACCATTTTGAAAAGTGCGAAAATTGAAAAAGTAGTTACCTGTTACCTTAGGGCCACTTTTAGTTGAGATGAGTGATTCCATTAATATTTCTAGTGATTGATTGCTTCAAAGAATGGCGGAATTATTCAATGATAGAGCAATCGTTCATGGATGCGATATAGAGGAAATTTTGAGACTCATCAGGTAATAAAAGGAGAGAAATTTCAAGAAATGTATTGTTTATGAGACTCAAATGTAAAATTGATTACATCTGATGTAATCCGACACGGATTACATTGGATTTTAAGTACTCTTGTCAAAACAGCAAACCGATGGGCGCGTGATTTTTTTGGTAACTTTACGACGCATACTAAAGCGTCACGCATAGCGGTCAGGTACACTTAAAGTTTAGGTGATTACTTATGCAATATTACCGAAACACAAAGTTACTAACTGGCGTCTTTTTCATGAGTAGACACTCGCGGAAACCCGTCCTTCTCGGTGCGTGTCGCGATATTGGAAAACACTCGGTTTCTTCACAAGTTTCGCACTCTAAGACAAGTGTTACAAAGAGCCAGCGTGTTATAATTTGCAGTAGTCACGCTTTAACGGCTGCTGAAGGAGTTTAGGTCGATAATAAGCATATCTTAAACCGAGAAAGAAGCCTTGTATAGGACATTTATTGAAGGGACCTAATGGTGTTTCCCAATTAGTAGAGGCAACGTTAAAAATTTTGTAAAGGGAATCAGCTCGTATAAGGATCACGTTAAAAGCATAAAACAAAACCTGCAAACCGATTTTCACTAGCATACTGGACTAATATCCCTCTAAAGAGATATTTAATGATGTGAGGGCTTTTCTGATCACCTGGCAGTGACCCGTGTGAAATTCTGTGTTGAATTTTGAATAAGCCCTGAAATCAGTCAAAACAATGTAGATGCGTTCTTGTTTTTAACCCAACCTCTGAATGGACCCCCGTCTCCCCGCCATGACAGTTTTCACTTCAGTGGTTGTTCATTTCGTGCGTTGAATTCCCCTTGTATGAATGCTTGCCTTCTCACCCATTCGTTCACAGGCACGCGTTGAAGTCACCTAACATAAAAAATATGCGTTCTTGGCGCTTTACCACTCTTCATCCAAAAAAAATATGTGGTCATGTGTTGCAGTTTCCCTTTATGAATGGCACGTGTCGAATCAATCATACCCTGTGCTTTTAATGTCTCAGTGAAAGTGACCAAACCCGTGTTAGATCTATTTCAAATTCACGCACGGGAAAAAAGGTTGTTATACTAACAAAATAATTTGTTAAAATAGGGATACCAAAAACATATTGTTACAACAACAAAATGTTTAGTTCAGTCAACAAAACGTTTGGTTGCTGCAGCAAAATTTTTGGTTGCACCAACAAAAATGTTATCTGTCGTCCCTAATCTTGTTGCCGTAACAAAACCATTTTTTTTCCGTGCGCACCTCCACGGGTCCGGCAATGGCACGTGCTCGATGTCGTATCCATCCCAGCAAAACTGCACCGATTCATTAAAATTACGTAATTTTCGCGGCGTGGGAGGTGGGTCAATCGGCTCCACAACAGAAAAATGGCTAAGTACAACTTTAGCACCCGGAAGCTATACCACCTGCTTTCATCAATCGGAATGAAAAGTATCATTTACTGCCAAACCTGACGATTTTTACAAAAGACCTTAGCCGAAGGCCAATCTCTTAACATCTGTGATCGGGTAGTGAGATGAGGTTTTCCCAAAGCTCGGATTGAGTATAGTTGGTGAAATGATGTTTATTGTCTACTTTTCGGGTACAGCGACTTAGTTCTAAACTGCGTAAATTACCGGATTCGGCGACTGAATCACGTGCGGATTCGTGCCATTTTCAAATAGCATGGCGTTCGGAAAAAAGAATAAAAACAATACTGTTTAACGAGTGAAAGAAAACGGAGTTTCGTACGTGTACGAAAACAATTATTCAGCCTCTAAATCGCTTAGTTCTTTCAACTTTTGTCACACAAAAACAGAAGGCGAAAACGGCCAACAGTCCAAAGTTTTCGGTAAGGATAACAGAAGAAAAAACGCAACACATAATTCTAAGTAAAACTGCTTGATTACTGCTAAACAGGTTATAGCAATTTCGAGGGATTTTTGATTTTATGCTAAATTATAAGAGGACCAAAATCTAATCTAAAAAAAGGTTGAAGGGCGTGGAGTTCATAAAATTATGTCAATTCTCTGAAGTCAAACACACACAACGCTCGAAAGCACAAAAACCTTGAAACAAATGATTATTTTTGAGAGTCCGAGCATATAAACATTTGATTTCCCAAAGGCCAAATCGTGTTTACATTGTTTTCGGAACTCCACTTTCTGTAAAAGTAACATGAAATTTTATCAGAGCTTCAGAGGAAAATGCAATTGCGTGCTTTATTCAACATAAAATCCTCAACAAAGCCACCTTGTAAACCGAGCAAATCCCGTCCAGCTATTTTTCACAGTGCCACACAACTTTGTATCGGAGCAGCTGAACAGCAAGCTATAAAACACATCTAACCAAAGGATTCCTAGGAGAGATATAAAATGACAGTCAAGAATTGGTCGGTGAAAAAGTCATTCCCCTCCGCCCCCTCACCTGTCTAGCCCCCCGCCCATTGACACCCTCATCCCATTTTCCCACATCGGAGGACAAAGATGTGCCCGCAGGTAGAGGAACCCCATCGCCGACGAAGAGCTCCGTAAACGCAGCTACTCAGGGCCTTTAATAAGCGCTTTTGTTGGGGGGGAAGGGAGGGGAGGTATAGACGACGTGAACTTGACCCATATCGTCAACGCTGCCTGCCTTTGAGATCAGCTGTTCGGATAGGTACCCATGTGTTCCGGAATACAATGACCCTTCAAACAGGTGTTCGCTCACTGATTTTTTTTTCGTGGCATCTCGCCCTTACAACAGTTATCAATACAAACAGGATGCCATGGTTTAGGGGTTTTGGTGCTTTTGTAAGGCAAACAGAATACCGATTATAGTTGAAAAAATAAAATACAAACCAACGTGAATGTGACAATATCGCACAATCAGTACAAGTTTCCAAGACATTTTATCTCACGGTAAAAACGTGAACACCTGTTTTAGGGATTCCCGACATATTTTTGGTGTAAAAATAAAACGAGGGTAGTACGTATTTCGGTAATTTTTCACGATAGACTTACGTTCAGCCATATAATTCAAAAGGTCTCGGCGAGAGCTTTCCATTGATGTGTCTGAACGTAGGTCGATCTTGAAAAATACCAAAGTACGTAGTACCCCCGTTTTATTTTAATCCTACACGGAAGAACTTCTTAATGTAGGTCTTTTGTTTTTGAAATGAAGATCAAGCCAAAATCCCACATCTTAAGAATAAAATATTGAATTTATTATCAGAATTTAAAAAAAAGATTCATTCATGGTATATGCTGACAGTTTTGCACAAAAAATTCCAATGCACATGTAAGGAAAGGTTACATAAATGGAGATTTTCACTCATCGAAAATAAGAGTTTAAATAAGATGATCCAGTTATTTGGAACTTTCTTTACCATTAAACCTTATTTAACCTCATTCCGTTGTCCTTCACAAACTGTGGAATCCCATAAAAACGAAACAATAAAAATGCCTCTCTTTGATTTTACTCGAAGCTTTAGTTCGAAACATTGATATTTTAAAATTCGAATCGAAGACCAAATATCGCAATGAGGCTAGTTTCTGTGGGGCTTTCTTCAAAAACGTAGCGGGAATCGGCTCTTATATCACCTTTTTTTTCGTCCAATCCGAAATCACTTCGAGGAACATCCATCAGATAGGGACTAATAGAATGAATGAATGACGGCTTTGAATGTCAATCCATTCGTTCCGGAGGAAAATAAAGTCTCTGGTAGTACCGTTTCACACAGCGAAGTACATGCCCAAATTGCCGGTCCGTTAGGCTAATGCTGAAATAATGGCAGAAAATTCTACGCAGAGCGACTCTTGTCTTGCGACAAGCTAGCTATGATGGCTTATCGGCCTTTAGCACCCGCTAAATCAAATCGTGATTGGCTCATTCCGATGTTGAAGCGTCGATTCGTGAGATATTATGACGCAAAATCCCCTCCTTTTGCTCGGGGAATGAAGGCTTGAGCCAAAGGCTCGCGTTACCAAGAAATATTTACTCGTCTGCTGAAAAGTTTCTTGCATTTAAGTCTTCCCAACCTGGTGCGTTATCTTGTTCCCCAAGTCTTAAAGTTGCTGTGGGCATGTGCAATGCTATGCTTATTGAATTTGATTATCCGGGTAAAATTGTTCTTGGCTTCAGAATTGTTGAGGTAACGTTACATTCAAAAACCCTTGCATTGAAGTCACCATGACATAATGACTTTGATTATGCATTTGATTACTGTATGTGCAAAGTGAAGTTAACACTTCTTGAGCCCTTGTGTTGAAGTCTATTTATAATATTGTTCTGATAATCAGCATTATCAAAATTCACCTCGTGATGTTACCATTATTTCGTTTCTCATAACTGATGTCTCCGCACGGAACTACGGTTGTCCTCTTCTCACCTCCGAGTCAAGTTAGATAAGTCTGCTACTATTTCAGTCAACGTAATGTTACTTTTTACAGGATCCATGGACTCCAGCATTGCAGTCACGCAATGAGCCCTGCATAACTACGTTCAAGCAACGAAGTCTTTTGAAGTATGTAGTTAACTTTTACCAAAACGGCAAGTCTCCGTAGAGAGCGATACAACACCTCAAGCTAGCACTAAAGTCAGGTTAAAATTACCTCTCGCATTGGAATATCGCAAAAACATTAGCATTGCGTATTTTCTAATGTCAAACGATTAATTTATTACGCGAGTATTAAACTTATTTTTTTTTAACCCAAGAACTGTGATAGGTTGATGAGGGACATTTAAGACATGATCCAGAAATGCTAATAATACGGACAACATGATTAGCAGACTATTTTCCTACTTCCTTCCGACTCGATTTTCGTGTGGAAAATTGGTGTTCATGCTTTGAGAGACGCAACTTTTTCGCGAAACAATGGGCGTATAATGAAAGGCATTTTACAAGAAAAGTGTGCGGAAGGCATGGGACATTCCAGACACGGAACGCGGAGTTAACTGGAGCTTGCGCAGAGGGCTTTGCCTTCCAACAATTTTTGCTTCGATAAAAACAAGCTCGAGATATAAATAAACTACCGAAACTCTTATAGCTTGTTTGGCTTCAAATTCCAAAATAATTTACAGAAATGAGGTTATGTACGATAGACGTAATGCTCCAATTACTACGGAACAGTGAAGGAGGGAGGCTTAACATTTATCTTGCAACAGCGAACTATTGGGGTTCAGAACGGGAACTGGACAATGAACAGGTTATGGGCCTCATAACAAACTGGTCCAGCGAACTACTCCAATAATGCCAACCTGCGCGCGATCCACTTTGAAGCGAGACAAACTTGCGGGCTTTCCAGGTCTACCAATTTCTCGTGAAAATGACTTAATATCTGGGCAGTTGCCTCATGGAAATGTGCCACTCTTACGAAGGTTAGCTGTTGGGGACAGCTTTTTAGAGATTCAATAACATTTGAGAAATTCCTCATCGGACTTACACACGTTCACCTTTCAAGTGTCGACAAATAATGTTGCTCCTATTACAGTTGAGGTTGATGGAGATTTCTGTTGTCAATGATAGTATTTACATGCAACGAGCGCCATCAATATTACCATATCTCTCGGAATACGCATAAGGTTCATCAAACCTCATTTGAATACTCGTTCAAAGAGGCACTTGGAAATGCCTTAAATCGCAAAAGTTTTCATATCTGCCAGTTTTTCTTGACTTTATCCGTTATATACAAGAAATGCATATCCCTCAATCTCATTTTCCGAAATTAAAAATTCCTAGGAATCTTGCTGACTATAAACTTTCAAATCAGTGATGGGGGGCATTCGATAGCGCCAAAAACCACAAGCACCAACGCCGCAAGCGCCAGTCCGTAACTGCCAAACGAGATAGGTCGCAAAAGCCAAAGTTCGTATAGGTTAGATAAGGTTAAGTTAGGTTCAGTAAGGTTAGGTTAAGTTAGGTTAGGTAAGGTTAATATTGCGGTTAAGACCTTTGGCGTTTGCGACTTTTCTCGTTTGGCGGTTACGGATTGGCGCTTGCGGCGTTGGCCCTTGTGGTTTTTGGCGCTTACAACACCTACCTACCAGTAACTACAAAACACGAAGGTCGGGTTGAGCTAAGTCGGTGTAACAGAGATGGATATAAGTTCCAAATCGGCAAAACTCAGTTTCCTACATCTGCTAGCCCCATTTTAGTATTCTGGGCCTATCTTACGAGGCACTTAAGACATGGCGATTAGTCAATGTTACCAACCGATAAAAGTAGGAAAAGCACGCGCAGGATTGGTCGGCACATATTGCTGCGAAGGGTAACATCGGTATCTCGTATGCAAAGCGCGATTTGAAAAGCGCGCCTTTCAGGAGACTTTAACGATAAGCGGTAGCGATACGAGAGAAAGCGCAAACAGTGGCACCGGCGCACGGCCTCAGCGCCGCCTCCATTTCAACGCAGCCTCAACGCGTCCGCCGCTCCGGATGAGGGCTCAACGCACGCCTCGGAAGTCCAAATACCTGGTTCGCGCCTTGCACACACTTTTGGCCCAAATAAGTCCTTCCTTAGTCTTCTAGGATTTCCAGACTCAGCAACACTGTGGATTACAAAAAATCTCAGTTCCTACCTCTCGTTTTTAACCCCTCGTCACCGAAGAGGAGAGCGGTACGAAGTAACCCAACCTGGCTTAGCCGTAGTTAACCTAACCTTCGTTAATTTAACCTAAACTGCGGTTTTATGTCAACTTAATCCTTAGGATGTAATGGAAGGTTAAACGGGATTGAATACAGGTGGACTATCCAATGTTCATAAGAGTGAACAAACGCAACAAATTTATCGGCTTCGTCTAATTTTTAACACCGATCTAAACTAATTGTAAGACGGAAGGTTATAAAAGCCTTTTCGAATATGTAGGACAGTTCGTCCTTTTCCAAGCTCCAATTTGATAGGTAGCAGAGGAAGTTACAAAAAGACGACAAAGTCGTAGGCAAATGAGGTTAAAAGATACTTTATCAAACAGTTTAAGTCATAGAGCGCTGTTTTTTTTTTATTATTATACTGTAACTTAATGTACTGTACGAAGGATCTCAAAAACAAGTCCTCAAACCCAAAGCGTTGCTCTACATTTCTGGTTAAGTATGACTTGCGTTTAAGACCTGAGGGCCCGATTCACGAGGTGACCTTCTCGCAAAATTCTTCCTCTTTTCTTCTTCAAGGTTATTCGCGCTTTTTAATCCTCTAGAAATTAGTTCCGAAGTCTGAAAAGGGACGCTTTTATACGGGTAATTCAGTTTCATCTCTTTTGTATCTAAGGTACGAAGAAATCAATTAATGATGATCGGAAATAATAACGACCATAGAAATAGAAGTTAGAAAACTAAAGGTTTAGGACAGATTATAGAAAGCCGTAAATTCGTAGTCTGAATGAATTTGTGGAGACTTCAACAGGAGACGCTAAAATTAATTTTACGAAGTCAAAAAAATGGATCAGTTCTTCAAAGAATTGTAGGGACTTCAACGAAAGACACAAAAACCGTCTGAAAACAGAAGATCAAAACAGACGTGATTTTTTTTCCTCCAACATATGGAGACTGTAATATCAAGCTAGTTTGAATAACACATGACGGTGTAATACTTTTTATAAGATACTTTCTTCAGCTTCAGAAAAAAAATCTTTACATAAAAGTCCACTAAAACAATTCGGGATCCTTTTCATCCCAGTTGAAAAGCAGCTTCATGGTAGTTACAAGAACTAAGAAAGCGTTTTAAAAAAGAACAATAAGGATCCTCGTTGCATGCATGTGATTTATGGCATACACGATAATATCCGCTCTCAGTTTGGCACAAAAATGAAAGTCTTATTTCTTGAACATTCCTAATGATAACAACACCGCCCCCAAGGTACGCAAATGGTGTACTTGTAAACTCAGGCACAAAAGGTGAAAAGGCTCCATAATATTTTGACCTTGATATTCGTTTTGACAGAGAAGCCGACTTTTTTCGTGGTAGCATTGATGTTATAACTTCGGAGTTCATATTCTTTCGAATTTAAAACCCTAATTAACCGTAAATATCCAACCACTACCTCAGCAAAGCATAACCTTTCTTAATCAGAACAAACGACGATGATGAACCGTCCAAAGACAACCCACGCAAACGATTAATTAGATTCAAATTAAATCTAATTCAACGTAGCCCAACCAAACAACCAAGTGTAAGAATACAGCAGCTCAGTCAAACATAAGTGATTTTAACACTGTCCACCCTAACCTTACCTAAGCTTACAGTAAGGTTTATCCTTCCTTGACCTAACCTAAACCAAACTCTCGTACGCTGCTTCCTATTATCGACCACCGTAAATTAAACGTCATTTTAAGATACTATCCGTAAAGATGCTAATAACTGACGTTTTACTCTTCAAATGATTCATTAGACGTTATGAAAAAGTTTTGCAATGGTACCCTTTTTCAAAAGGAAAGGTGTGGTATTTCAATGAGAGAAAAAAAGAGTGATTGAGGAGCAAGCGTGAAAGACAAATCAGAAATAAATTCTTGTTTTCATATTCTGAAGGCATTGCTATCGAAACAGGCAAATTGCTGGGCGGGTACCTCAACGCGTACCGGATACGAGTATTGCATATTGAGGTATATGAGACCCAGTTTCTTAATACTTTGTGGTCGACTGCCCGCGCACGTGTATTAAAACAAAACTTCCTACAAGGGTGAACTTATTAAAAACCGATACGCAATCTTGTAAAAAGCTTGATAATTGAGTATGGTGAATGGTAAACCTCTGAAGAAGGGACAGATTGAAGAGTATCCACTATGTATAGATATTTTTTATGTCCGATATCTTCTGATTGACATTATACTTTTTGTTTAGTAATGACATTAATCTAGTGTATTGTTTCCTTAGGTAGCCGAGCGGAGCGACATCAAAGCGAGGCGGATTGCACCCAACACTACTTACACCATTAAGTATCGTTAATCGTACCGTCATATTTATGTCAGGCTGAACCAGGAGGAATAAGGACACGATGCACTTCTAAAATTTTGCGAATGTAATATAAAAAAATAGGTCGTGGCTATTCGCCCGTCGGCGAAATTACATGGAGACTAGAACGCACGTAATGCATTTTACATGGGAGGTGACTTGAACGCACGGAACCCAACCTAATACATTTTATATGGGGCTGATGGGCGAATAGCCACCTCCAAAAAAATAACATTACTGTTTGAAATTGCAAAACTCGGCCACTTGGCTTACGCCAATCTCCAAACAAAAAAAAAGAAAAAAGACCTTGTATGCAAATAGAGCAAGGAATGTCGGCGAAGTGACGACCTGTGTGGTCAAAAAAAAGAGACACAAAACTTTCGGCAAAAACGTGATCTGCAATTGGATTTCGGTTTTCCGTCGTTCTTTTTCGTACTTTGTAGGTAAAAATTGGATTCTCGCAAGCTAATTTCACGCTGCTTGATTCCTCAGTTTTCATTCCGTTTATTTCTGCGTTTCAAATTTATCGGTTAGTGGTCCTACGGTATTTTTGATAAGGCCAATTACTGACTAAATCGGGCATGATATAAACGGGTTATTAGGTCCAGATAAAGTCATACAACGGGATTTGTAAACTTGGGTTGGCAATGCTGAAGGCTTACTGACCAGAGTCGAAGTCTCCGCATACCCGTGAGTACTAACATTGAAAAACCTTGTTGTCACAACACTGATGTGTTTAGAAGGAAAATTAAATTATTCACTCGCCAAATAATGTTGGAGCACGAGAAGGAATTTCTGGCGTTTAAATCTCCGGAGATTATTTCTGACTGTCAACTGAAAAGATTTGTCCTGTTATTGCCAATATTTTGATTTTCCTGAGAGCGAAGCTGGTAAGGCTCATAGAGCTGATAAGAAACTAGGTAACTCACGGAACTAATAAAAAAGTTGATAACTCGATCAACCGAAACTTTTTATTGGCTACATTATATTTAAAATCCAAGTAGAAGTTGGCAAACTGTTGTTATTGATATGATAATACACGCCATTGACAATACCGCATTTTTACAGAAACGATTAGGTTTGGCTTGAACAGGATTTCTAGAAGAAATCACCAACGAACGTAGGAGCGATTTGAATCATCGACTGATTGTGAGTTTGATACCAACATTGTAATCCGAAAGATCCCGCACGTTTCTTATTGACTCCACAATGTTACCAACTTTGCTCCAGCTAAAATCCAGTTCGACTTATAGACTAAGTATAACAAAGACAATCCCAATGTAGAAGAAAAAGTTATCACGAATAACCATTAATGTCAAAATACCCATCGTTATGCCAAAAAGATTTCGTGGTACTGTAAATAACCCTGAAGATGGTAAACGTCAAATAAAACTTGCGGGTAAACGCCTAACGTGTGAAACTGATTTACATATATACTAGCGTAATATACAGCCTTGCTCAAAAATGTCATAGCGTACATTGATCGTACGTCGCATGAATACACTTTCAAATAATTCTGCATGCTTTATAAACCAAACGAAACTTTAGCTTGATAGTTTCAGCTCGCAAAAAAAAAAAGGAATCTTGCTGATAAGCAGAGCTGAAATGCATAAAACCCATTTCGTTATTAAATGTATGATGCTAACCTTAAAAACTCTTGAATTATATTCTCACAATTCGAGAGGAATACTTTTCAGGCCTTTTCTAAGTTGTCATGTCCTACCATATTGTAATTATACTTATTAAGTTGAAAGTTGAACCCCAATATCAAGAGGAAATGGCCACCTTAAAACGGCTTCAACAAGAGTTTGTCTTAAGAATAAAATTTTGCAGGTCTGATAAAACGAGTTAAAAAAAAGTATTCAGAATGCATCTAACATAGAAAATATGTAGGTAAAAGGTTCGCAGTTTTCCTCGAATGCAAAAACTCGCGAAATTAAGGAGCCATTAAACGGTTTATTGGTTGATTCAGAGTGCAGGTAAGTGTTCTCAAGATCGTAAACATAAATCTACCACAATGAAACATACGTCACACTTCGAAGATATCCTTAAATACGTTTAATCTAGGCTTAGTTTATCTGACTGGATCTTTAACCAAGCACAACGGGCATTTCTCGATCCACTAGAAATACTTGACACCACGACAAACTTGCTTCGGTTTGCGTAAAAATTCGACCTAAATCATCGCTTTTTATAAGTTCCAAAATGGTATTAAAAAAAAATACCGCTAAAAAAATGGTACTTCTCATTTGTAAAAGTTTACGAATTCCTTACGGGAGCGCAACTGCTTTACCGGCACAAGATTCCAAGTGTCAACAGACCCATTTGACCGTGTTTGCTGCGTCATGTTTTCTCACCTTTTTTAAAAGATAAAACCGTTTCAGGAACAAACTGATACACACGCTACACACCGTAAAACATCTCAATCACTCATAAACACGACACACTTAATCCACTGAACAGCACTGATTTCTCGTAAAGACACGTACACTCGGCAAAAAAGGACGTCCGTCTACTGGGGCGTGCGTTCCGAAGGGGAATGCCGCTCCGGTTCGGCCCGAACTCGAAGAAGTGTGCACACCTTGTCGCAGCTCTGCTCAGACGAGTTCAGAAGTGTGTCGGATGGGCTGGGCTCGTCACGGCCCGGCTCAGGAGGGGGTGGTGGGGGGAGGCTGCAAATGCGCACCCTTGCCACCCGAAAATGAGCGGCAGGTGCAAGGTGCAGTCTTCTATGATTTTTCTTTTTAGAAGGAGGAGAGTAAATACCTTAGGTAGGACCCTTTTCTGCTTCAGGCAATGTTTAAGTCAGATCAAAATTCCTGGAAATAGACCTATTCAACCACAGTCAGTTTCGTTCTTTTTTTTTTGTTATATTGAAGTAGGTTCTCCTGACCCATCGGATTTTTTCATGTCATAAACAAAAAAAGTTTGTATTTCCTTCAAATTTTGCGATAAATTATGGATGGAAATGATAGAAATTAAAAGAGGCGAAAAGAAAAAAAATCGCTAACATTTTTGTTTTTTAAAGGCGGTCTTTACTTTACTCCAAATCTGCATTAGTCCTTTTTTGACTAATTAGTTCAGTCATTTTTGCTTGAATATTTAATTAATTCGTTTTTAATTCAGTGCAAATCTGTCAAAATTGACTTAGACTTAGCGGTTAAAACATTTCTACTAATTTTAGTATTAATATTTTCTAGTACCAACATTGGTGCATAAGTCTAAAATAAGTCATTTTTTTTTACTCTGACTATTCAACGAGTTCTTTTTTCACTATTTAAATACTCATTTTTGACTAAAAAATAGTCAAAATTGACTAATTGAAATATGAAAATCTTAGCTACTATTCTTTAATCAAATTTGACCATTTCACATTTACAGTGTTTGCTTGAAAGTGGAAACTATCAAAACACGGCCAAATAGGATAATATTACTC
>Ga0058701_10001562_pt1 | contig 16436 bp, 11 predicted proteins | sample AgamicOrMae_FD_97039 | JGI IMG/M metagenome (GOLD analysis project Ga0058701, IMG submission 97039) | Agave microbial communities from Guanajuato, Mexico - Or.Ma.e | ecosystem: Host-associated > Plants > Phyllosphere > Phylloplane/Leaf | place: Guanajuato, Mexico | collected 2012-06-04
TTAAAAAAAGTACACACTCATGCCGTGCATAATGAAAGCAGGTAACAAAAAGAAATACAGCCGTGCTTTTTATGCAGTCATTCGTATGTTAACTCCCGAGCACCCCTTCCCTACGCAAATTATCCTATCTTTATCACGATGTCTACGGAAACAACCGTAGAACATAAAATTACGACTCGTCTTTAGGGGCGTTTTCTCGCTAAAATTCTGAGGAACTAAGTCCACTCTTATACACTGGAGATTCGGGGGAAAAAAAAACTTAACAAAGAGGAAAAAACTTACCCAACTTATAAAAAATGCGCATGTTACTCTTGTCTAAACCTGTTAAAATACAAATTATCATATACTGAAATACTTCAGAAACAGATACCGTATTGATTCGTGCGATCTTGCTGAAGACTACCACCTGTTTGTGGCAGTCTGAGACAATGGTTGATTACACATCATTCATCTTAATACTTTGCCCAGCTATGTTACTTATGATAGCCTAACTAATGTTCCTTCCTGTACAAATTAAGTAGTCAAACCAACAAGTAAATATTCTACTAGGAATAGCAACACCTGATAAAAACAAGACATTGTGCTGGTTGAGTAAAGTGCTGATGTAAACAGTAACTCATAAAAAATTCCTACGTAATATAAAACAAATACAATAATTTACGTACAATGTAAGCCTTTTAGGTAAGTTCTTTTACAAAGTGCAGTGAGTAGAGCAGAATTTTCAGGTACTGACGAGGCAGAAGAAGACAGAATTCGGTAGTTGTTTACGGTACTCTCCACTAACTTGTAAGTTTTCCACACAGCTACGGCCTTCCTCTGTCTCGAACGCTGCCTTCGGTACCATCTGAAAAGATACCAAGAAAGTCGCCTTGATCAGTTTCCGGACTGAAAAGTTCACAGACATTGGCAAAAATAAGCAGTGTCAAATAGAGCAGTTCAGAAGGTGAAAAAGCAAAGGCCCCTTTGTTAGTGATAAAAGAACACAACCAGAAACGTTAATGAAGACACCAACAAGATTTCCAGCACAAAGTTAGCGTTTTACAATGCTGGAACAGAAAATTTGCTTGACGAGCATTATCAAATCACAAAGCTTGCTAACACAAGATTTTTTAAAGTCAATCTGACAAAGCTGGAACAAGAAAAACAGAAGAAAAAAAAGCACAGAATCCCAATGCGAAATTTTTTGGCTGGGCAACAGTGATGCACGCTAGCCTGAAGAAGCTTGTGAATCAGTTGAAGGAATTACTAACTGGCGCAAAGATCCGAAGATAAACTGAGAACTCCCTAACACTAACAAGCTTAATCTCAGGATCATTCTAACCCATGCAATAATACCGAACGATGAATTATAAGGACAGCTCTTCAACAAGGTTTTTTCCTGTGCATTTGATGGTTCCATAAAAACAAAGAAAAGGGGTTGTACACATATTACGTAACGCTCTAAGGGGGGCAGGTCACGCTTGCGTTAAGCCCCATACATAAGGTATAGGAAAAAGCGTTCGGGGAGGGGGGAGGTTGAAAATTGGCCTATTTAGCGTTACGTAATTTGTGTACGACCCCGACAATCTTTTCATTCATTACCATATCTTACATTAAGAGGGGGCGATTTTTGTAGACACAGGAACTCTATGCGTGAAGCAACTTTTAACACCATCTAATATCAAGCGGTTTACTTGTTTACCCGAGGAGATAACCTTCGATAAACGCTAAGATTAATTTTTGTTACGCTCTCTTAGGGACCGAACTCTAGACGCGCGACCCGGAAATAGCCTTTAATGAAAGATTTCCTCTACAGGTTTACTATTTTAACGCGATGAAAATTTTCCTCGCGCATAATGTTCTCATCGTAACTGATAATAATGCAGTCCGCGTATGAAAAAGTCTAAACTTTTTTTCCTAAAATAATAATTAGTCAACTCGGTGATTTGATTCACAAATTCTGAAGTAAGTAGCATGCAATCCAAAACATAAAACCGCTTCTTCCCGCCAAATTTTGAACAGGAAGCAGCCTATCACGATCAGGGCTTCGCAGCCCATTTCAAAACACAACAATGTATAATAAGAAGAACAGATTAGAAAAAGGAAGTTATTGGAGAAACAAAATGGAAAAAGCACAAATGTACGTTCTTAACTGGTATGCTTAGTAAGTTAAAATTCCCACCTCTACAGAAATCAAGGTCCAGCAGTCGCGAGGATTCGTTGCTATGAAATGAACCATAAAATGGCTCTGAACCATAAAATGGCTCTTTTCGTGCTCCTCGTCTGAAGACCGGTCTGGTCATACAGTGTCACTCGATTCTGAAAAGGATTAAGGTGAAACTAAAGACAAAAGTTGAAGAAATCTGAGCGAGAAGCGCTTATACAAAGAATAAGTTCCACTTACAATAGGATATAATCTAATCCCGTCGACAGAAAAACAATCAAAAAATGATCGCTAATATAGAATTTCAAAAGTGACCTTCCATTTTTTTCTCATAGCGAGTGAAACGTCGTTCTGAAAAGAATGGATGACGGGAAGAAAAGGAACATATACGGGCACAGAATACATTTTTTATAGAACAGTTTTGTGCCGTCGACAAAAGAGATGTAACGCTGTCGTATCTTGAATTGCACTTGTTAAAATGTACTGAGTATTTACCACAAACGCGTCTTTTGAGGTCATGAATTGCCACGAAACGAAGGTGATGGTGAGAAAGTATTTAATTCTGTACCCTTCCAAATTACAATAATACACTGTCAAGATGTTACATTAAGAAATTGCTAAAAGATGCTTTCGAACATCATCAGAAAGTGAACACCTGTTCTACATCAAATAATATATGGTAAGTCACAAAAGTAGGGCACAGATATGATCATTGGGTACTTCATATACATTCCACAACACATGAAGGTGACAAAAGTACATGATTGGTAAGACCATGAAAGGAGACCAGGTACCAGTACGCTGTCGGAAATAACAGAATGAGAAGATGACACGGTACATGCATTTCCACCCTGGGTGAAATTACGTACACTAAGCTAAAATTTGTTTTTGTCAGCATCTCCTGGTAATCAGAAATAATCCACTTCACATAGATTCGGTATGTTTTTGCTCTTCCTTTCTCAGTCCAGTTCAGTGATTTGTGCTACCGAACACAATTTAAAGCTGACATGCAAATAGTGTAAAACCTCAGTTATACGACTCGTCTAGTTAAAGGCCCCGGTGCACATTTTACCAACACGTTCAGAAGTACAACCCTTCGGCTTTTCTTGTTTCTAGAGCGTCGTAAAAGTGAGGTTTCACTTTACGATTCACCTTCCACCATTAAGGAAGACACCTTAAGACTCTAGAATTGGCTAAAAGACTGAGTTAGTAGCAGTTCCGCAATCTATATTAGCTAAGTTTGTTTCATAGTGATGCTCTCCAAGTTGCTGTCCTTTTACGTGAATCTTAAGTCACTAGATGGCAGCACCAGCTCTCGGAGAAACACAACGAATTATAGGGTCAATAAAGCAACACTTTAAAGCAAGAGTTTATACAAATGTACACTTGTGGGACTGTTTCAACTAAAAAATAAGATTTAAAAAAAAGAAACGTTCAAGAGTGCGAAATCACATACCGGCTGCGGTGACAATACGACAGTCGTTGAATTTGAACGTATTTTACAAGGACAACACAGAATCGGGCCGATGAATTGGGTAAGTCACTCCTGAGGCTGTCTTCCTACAGTGCGTAAGTTACTAAGAGAAAGGAACTGGAAAACCAACTCAGAAGTAATCAAAGACTAAGAGATTAACGCACAGCTAAGAGTTGAGGTTAGCAAGTACTTCTCTACTTCCACATCACCGCAACAGTTACTACAAAAAGACCTAATCAATAAAAACAGTTACACTTACTCATTATAGATAATTCACACCAAGAATTACGTACAGATAAGAGGATCACATCGTCGCCTGCCACGTAGCATAAAGTCTTTAAGCCAAAATCTTGGCAAGAAGGTTTCAAAGTCAAAAATGAAAGGCCTCAAACCTTGACATAAGCCTATGCTAAGAATTTCAACTTTAACATTGTGTAACGATTTCCGACTCAAAGCAGTTTTCCAATTATTTTGATTCCGACGTTCAGTGACATTCGGCCTGGCAGACGGCGATACAAAAATAACTGTTTTCTTGATAAGGGGCAGTTCTAGTACCCGGCACCACACAAAACCATAATCACACGACTACCTTGCTTATCATTTCAGGCCCAGCAAAAGATGGGCGTTAAAGTAATTGATTTATTTAAGACTAAGCACCACGAACGAAGGCAATACGTGCTAAACGACTTTTTAGAAAAGTATCAAATGAAAAATAAAATACGTATGAATGGACAATGACGGTAGCTATACACAACATATTCATTTGTTAATTTGTACGAAAGTCATCGTGGTATATCTTTTAGCGCTAGCTTAATACAATTCCAAATCACTGAAACCCTAATAATAATCAAAGTTACTTGAAACTGTAAATCGGTTGACGAACTATAAAAGGCTGACTTAACACCAAGGGTAAATTAAGCACGAGGAAGTTCATGCACGAGCAAATATATGTATAAATAGGGCGACAGTACACACTAAAGAGCCTGTCGCGGAGAAAACGGCTATTCAGCACGTGACTTGACGCTGATTGGCTCACGCCAGTCACGTGGTTTGAGCCCGCCTCTCAACTACATACACTCTAGTACACACATTAAGGTTACGAAACTCATTATTAACACCAATCTCAAGGTGGTTAAAAGAACAGATCCGAGTACAGAGTAAGAGTGGGTTTGAAATTCATATAAAGCTACAACGCATGTTTTGGGGTTCAATAAGAGAACAGATATAAAATAAAAATGTCTTAAGAGAAACTTTTTTATGTTTGTACGTGAGAAGAAAAAATTCTTCAGTTCAGCTCGTGGCTATACGAGAGGGAAAAAACAAAAACGTTGTAAAGCCCATGAAATATACGTGGGGTGAAGTGGGGCAGGGTTGGTAATGATAAAGACTTGGCGAGTTGCAACGCTGCGTGTGCAAGATTTGTGTACACTAGCTACCAGTTAGCCGCTCGGTTGTAGAATCTCCCTCTACATTAATGTCTTCCGTGGAGATCACACGCTGCAATCAGCTGTTCTTTGGTAACTACTTAATTGAAAAAATATTCTTTGGCAATACGGTTAAAACGCTACGTCGTATCATCTACCATCACGAATTTCCAAAATCATCACGACTTAACATCTCCACAATATCAGCACAAGCTAAGATAGAATGCTACTCAGTCAAAAAGGAAAAGTAAAACCTGCTTTCAGTAATTATTATCACAACAATAGGCAGCCATATTCAATTCTAGACCCAAAGAGGCTGTCATTTATGGCGGATTAAGTCACAAAGTTCCAGGCGTTACTCACTGTTCCCTAAATCTGGATCATGCACCTCACCTGTCCCACTTAATCTCACCCTTCCGTCATCGAAAAATATAATCATTCGTGAGGCAAATTCATTCTATCTTTCGTCAATGGGCTCGTAAAATAGATATCAAAAAAGGCTCACATCCGCCTTGCCCAGAACAGGTAGCACTATCCACAGTCCGCAGGCCACACCAGCCGAACACCGTGACTTCACTATTTCGTTCGTCGCCGCTAGATAGCGCCTCATGTCCTCGACTTGACGAAAGCGCGCGCAAAGCGTGCGGGCCGTTACAAGATGTACGTCTTCCACGAATTACCCATGGCCTTGTTTTGAATTTGTCATTTCGATCCCTATTCAATTACATATTACCAGGTCAGGTCCGAGTAAAAAAGGAAGCTCTAACAAGACTAGATCATAAAACGTTATTTACCCATACATCTAACAAAAGACATGGTTTACGTTAAAAAAAAGTTATAAACAAAAAATAGGCTTTACAGTACTTGCACCACGCAGTGTTTAGCTTCCAAGTCTGCTTCGGATCGGTCAAGCTGCCACAGCAGGAAATGAGTAAGAGCTCTCTGAAAGGTCTTAAAATTAGACAGCCTGTTATAAGATGCGAGCATCATCTTAACAACACTCGTTTCCGGAACAGGCCGCTCCTTCCCAAGCACTCAAGCTTTCTTAAACAAAACTACCTACTTCACGTAATAAAGTCAACCTTCCGGGCTGGTTCCATATCAACAACTAAGATCACAAGAAAAATACGCAAGGTACAATGACTGAGGATAACTGTTCGCCAATCAAAAGAGAGAAGAAAAAAAAACAACAACAATATATCAACACAACCCAGGGCAGTTGTTTATGCCCTACTCCGTTTGCCCGCAATCCCTTGTGTGAATAAACCGCGACCAGTCAGTCAGGCAGCCCGCAAAGCCCCAGCAACAGGCAGGCAAATGAGGGGAAAGAAAAAGAGAAGAGCGAGATGGGAAGAGTTAGTGATGAGCTGTCCGCTTGCTGCTGCGTATGTTACGGTTCATTCTACCTTGAGCTGAGTTGGTGCCGTTTTTACTGTCGGCCGTGACGGACTGAAGGCCCGAAGCCGACGCTGCTGCCGGCCCTCGACCCAGAGGTATCCTAAACAGCTCGATCTTCAGGTAGTTGCAGATTTCCAGGCACACTGCCGAACTATACCGCAGCAGATCCAGCATCGCCCAGATCTGGTTCAACAAACAACAGGCTTGCAACGCAATTTCCTCACATTTTACACAGACTGACTTCCGACCTATAAACAGAGGGGATACATCCGATAGCGCCAAAAACCGCAAGCGCCAATCCGTAACCGCCAAACGAGAAAAGTCGCAAACGCTAAAGTTCGTAACCGCCCAATGATATGTAGGCCTATCATTAGGTAGGTTAGGTTAGTATAGCGGTTACGAACTTTGGCGTTAGCGACTTTTCTCGTTGGCAGTTGGGCGCCAAAAAAGGAAAGCACCACGAAGGTATTCCCTTGATTCGTCCAAGCTCTGGAAACGAACGTTCTGCTAGGACGGCTGGCTGGGCATTTTGAACGATTATCTTAAGCCCTGAGCCTTCATTTGAGTCGACTCTGTTTTGAAGCCACTGCCATAACCAATATCAATACACTGCGTGGACCAATCCGCATTTTAAGGTCGTTGTTGTACCATGCAATCCTTCCATAAAAGGTCGCGAATATTCAAATGCTTTTTGACAGCATGGGGAGCGCGCACAGTCGACTCTACCGCTGAAAATATGTAGTTATCTCAGCGTTTTTTTTTAAAAAAAAAACATTGCGTGGATCTAGTTCCTTTACATGGGGGCCAATCGTAAATTGCCTTGACCAACAGTGAAAGGGTGAGAGACTTAAAATCTTGTTGTTGTTTTTTTAAAAAAAAAGGAATTTTGGAGAGATTGGGGAGAAAACTTACAAGGCATAGCCAGAGGACAATATGTTCCTTGATGAAGAAGTTGAAGTACTGGTTGAGGAACAGCATGGCAGGTCCGATAAGCGATGAGTCCAAATATTCCATTTCATTTTTCGTCATGTGCGCCACCTGCAAACAGGCAATTTATCAGCAGCGAACAGCAGACACACAGAATCGCCATCTTGTCACGTGACTGCAAGACTGTCTCCCAAGACGCCCTGCTAAAAAATACCCCTGATATGAGGTAAATAACTATTTTTACTTCATCTATGGCGCTGGTTTCGTGGCCTTGCTCAAACCAATGAGCAGTGTGACCCTCGTTCTAGAGTTGAGGTTATACAAATCTAACCTTTAAATTAGAGATCACGAGTTAATGGCAAAGGTCCTCCAGTGAGGAGAAGGCAATAGGGAGTATCGAAAAAAATAAGTTTATCTTCCCAGATACCTAGAGCGAAAATGTTGCGTGAGGTGAAAGAGATCACACATGAAATTCTTCAGATATTTTGGATGATGTCCTGGCCACATCGACTATGAAGGATTTGCTGCGTTGGTTAGGCACACACGCATTACATCATATGTTATTCTGATGGCTTTGACCGTGTCCCGCCCCAATTTCTTCAGGTACAATTTGTTCTATGTGCATTTTCAAAACAAATGACATGTTTGCTTTTGAATAACACGAGGAGAGCAGCGAATAATTTTTCTCTACCAGGTGGGCGAAACAGACAACATCCAATTCTTTAACAAAACCACCCCTATTCCAAATGAACTTGGCAAGGTAATGCTTTTCGCCGATCATAATGTTGCTTTACTGATTCGATTTTGTCACGCATCGACCCTTTGTTTCAACCTCTAGCATATCTTTTCTGGATTAAAGCGATACCATCTCCTGAATCTGACATGGAAAAAGGGTCGAGGAAAATATCAAACGAATTCGAGAATCGATCCAACGCCCCTCAGGCTCGGAGGCGCGTACGGTAACCACTCAGCCACGTCAACTGCTCTCCCACGCTTTGAAAACTATGTAACAAGGACAGATTGGAATCGATGGTACCAATCGGTGGCCAACTTTCCTTCGCGCCACGCAGCATTGTGCAAAGTCATTGGCTAACATAATTTTGGTAACCGAAGATTAACTTACCACAAGTCGATTTGTTACTTTGGCCGCCACCATGCCGAAAGCCATGATGTACAAAGTGGGATGGTTTTCATACACTTGCTCCACACTTTTCCGGCAAATAATATATGCGGGAATAACGACCAAACTGAAGGGGATGACGGGAGACAAAACACTGGTGCCCTGTTCAGAACAAAATCATTAGCAAGAACAAATAACACTTCATTCTCTTAAGTACCCAAGTCCCACACGAGAAAAAAGATACTTTACAAAAAATTAGCAAGACAAAACGTGGCCTTAGATGAAAATAATAAAAGTAATAATGATATTTTTTTCCTTTCAGTAGAAAAAAAAATAACGGCGCGAAAAATTGCAGGGAGCTTGCATTCTTAGATGTCAAAATACATAAAAAGTTTCTTGTCTTTTTATAAACAATTTAATTCGGTAGATATTTCGTTAAGTTTTTGAAAAAGGCAATAAATACGACTAATAGTATAAAGTTCTGATCGCAAGACTCTACCTGAGGTCATTGCTTCATGGTTACTTTTCCATTTCAGAAGTCGGCAAAACCATTTGCCGTAATTATTTGTACCAACCCAAATTTTAAAATACTAACCGCCACCAAACAGCAATGGGCTATATCGAAAAAAGACTTGACCGAGAGATAGTCGAGACAAAATTCGCATTTGAAACACCAAACAATAGAAAAATTTATTTGAAGGCTTTAGCTACCTTTGAGCTCGTGTGTTTACTCAAATTGTACAGCGATTTACCACAAGCAGAACAACCCCAACCCTTCAAGCCAAACCGCATTCCTTAAAAGTAAAAGCGCCAAACATGGAAAGACTACGAGTCCATAACAATGATGCAAGCATTATTTACAGCAGTCGGAACATGCAATGAATGAAAAGGAGTGACTCATGTCCAAGCTGTCAGAAAGTACAGTACAGTCAGGTTCAAAAGTCACGATCCCATCAGACGTTCAATTTATCAAGGGGTCACGACTTCTGATCTCGACGGTAAACTGCAAGTTTTGAAGGTTGAATTTTCAATCTCTCGTGCCTACGCCTGGTTTAATCGTTCGTGACAATGCGAGGCACAGCCTCGTAAGTCGGGTTAGGTTAGGGTACTTCATTTCTCTGACAATCCGCTTGCTTTGGCAATGGATCAAGAGGTAGAAAATACTTCTAAAATTCACAGTGTACGCCTGAATACGGAGGGGACATAAGATCACGTCTGATAGGAACCAAGTGTCTGTAAGGTCTCGCAGTTTTTGCCGTCCTGAGGAAAAATGTATAACTTAAGAACTCCTTTGAAATTTAAATTACGTGTATTAATACTGATAGAGCACAATCTCTCAAAGTTATCGCGCACCCCTTGGACGGCAAAGTTCCTTTTCTTTTCATGTGTTTCTTGTCGGTACCGTACTTTGTGTATCAGAGTTTCAGTGGTCCAGCACAATTTGTTTACGGTATTCATACCATAAAACCAGTCTAATAGGTGGTGTCACGAACCGCTTGAGAACGACGCTTTACAAGTTTTTGTTTTATGGGTAATTAGAGAAAAAAGATCCGGGCAAACAAGGTCGACTATCGCAATTATGTCCATAATGAGAAGATTGAAACAACAACGTTGCTGAAGATTGAAAGCAGCTCCTACCATTCAACAACGACCTTTTGAAATATTCGAACTAAGCATTTCTAGCGGTGAAGAGGAGAATCTTTGCATGATAAATATATTCGTTACTACCTAATACCCCGATCACATGAGAAGTCCAGAGAGAATCACAAATGAACATCTCGGACCATGGAATTTCAGACCTCGTTGAAAATTTGCAGATGTATTCGAAAGGCTTAGAAATATGCTAGAACTTGAAATCAGGAGCGGATATTCACATGCGTCCGTTCTACCGACCGTTAATGTTGACCCTTCCTCTCCCTTCTTACCTGTCAACATGCCATCACATGGTGAGGGGAGAGGGGAAGTGCCAACGCTCTGTAGAACTAGCGCTTGTGAATATCCGCATCCGATTTCAAGTTCTAGCATATTTCTCAGCCTTCCGAATGTATTTGCAAATTTTCAACGAGATTTGAAATTCTATGGTCCGAGATGTTCCCTTGACAGTCAAATTAAGCCGACTATTTGCACTACGCGGATGATAATACTGGCTAATCAAGGAAACGGTTCATCCGAAATACTCCGCCAAAACAAAGAAAGAATTGACGATACTCGCTGCTTTTGACTCCGCTGCCGATACCCTCTGAAATATACATCACCATCACCCAATATAATTTTTTTGAAAATTCTTTGTACATATTAGTCTGAATAAGCGATATTATTCCCCGATCGTTAACCAAGGTAGCTCCAAAATGCATTTTACCTTATGCACCTCGACACAATGCTGTACTAGGATACTCCAGAGGATACCATGCCGATTCCAACTCTTGTTAAGGCTTCCAATTCCGATGTAAACGATACCCACCACCAGTCAAACTTCTAAAGTAAGTTTCATCATCGTGTCTTTTCTCGAACATTGCACACGTATTACAGCGTATTTGTACCCACCCATTTTATTTACCTTATATTTTCAAACTTTTATTTTAGATCGACATAGTATAATTCTCACCCCCTCCCCAATAAAAAAATGGATAGTGTTTTTATACAATGCGTAAGCACTTCATTTCAATTACGTTCGTGTCACCGTTCTAGGAAGGATTTCTTTCCGACTCTTTAAAAGATACATATAGAAATGTTTCTATGACTTTTTTTTTCATAGTCGATATCACAAGTCACGAAATGTTCGCTTGTGAAGCTTTTTTGGTTTTCGCAAATCATATTGATGACGGAAAAACGCGAAAGTCATCTTCTAAGTGGATCTCTAAAAAGACACCTGCGAATGCTGATCTCAAAGTTACGTGAATATTGAAAACAAGTTACAAAGCTTACAACTTCATTTTGAGAATACAAGCACACATCGTTTCTACAGTGCGACAACACCAGACAGAGAAAAACTGTCGTCCTGTGGAAGGAAACAATGACCCTACCCACAAAGCCACCGAAAGGTTGAACTCGATTTGTCATCTAAATGAGTGGAATTCGCGTAGGACTTTCCGGTAGATCTGAAGGTGGAGTTACGACTGTGTTCCACAGGAGCCAAAATACGAGGGAGAGTCAAATCTAGTAGTACGATCCGAACACAAACACACATATAAGTTTACTAAAGAAAAAATTCAAAAACCCCCTTAACTTTTGGAAATTTTACGGAAAAAAATAGGATTTAATTTATACTTAAAAGGCACATGCGAACTCCCGATAATAGTGCTACGTAAAAGAAAATCAAAGGAATGGCTAATATTTAAGCTTTGATAACGCACAAACACGAATCATAGCCAAATAAACTCCTTGCCCGAAATACCGACGGTGATGTATCGTATGTGATATAAAGTTTGTTTTTTTTGATCAAAGATTATTATTTTTCTATCAATTAGAGCAAAACGAGTTGAAATTGGATTTGAGAAAACCGTGGATTTTAAGCCATAACAGCCTGAAGTATTTGGAGAGAAATTTAGCTTAAGAGAAATACTAAGGATTTTTCCCATCAAATAACGCAATTTTAAGCTTCGGAAAATGCCTAAATTATTAAAGGTGAGGTTTCCAGAGGGGTAATAGTTTTTAAAATGTGACAATACTGAACTAAAAAGATCCTAAAAAAAAAAACATTTTTTTTTTTGTTTCCGAAAGGCATTGCTGGGCGGTAATAGGTTAAGGATATTTGATCACGCATGAGTATCTATTTCACCCCACCAGAATCACGCCGAGCAGCCCAACTCTAAAGAAAGCAATATTTATCAACAAAAGAAATAAAAATACAACATCAATGCTGTACAGGGCATAAACCAAAGATATCAGAGCTACAAAACAAGGAAATGATAAATCAAAGTGCCCCCAGAAAGGTAGGATCATACGTCCGTGTGCCTTTGCAAACACCGATTCAACTTACAGCTACTGTTGAGCCATTTTTGCCCACGCCACCGGAAATAATTACAGCCAGGTCAGAATGGGCCAGGAGGCCGGCGAGAAAGACAGCTACGAACATGGGGATGAGCTTCACCTCGGTCGAAAGACCCGGAATCTGCCCATCCAAGTCATCAAGGACGTTCAATACTGTTAGTATAGTACTACACGAACTGGGATCGTTGCCGATCATCGCCACACATCTTCAGCGCGCATTTACTAAACGGACAACGATTGCTCAGCAGACGATGCAACCGAAACATACAGCTCCAACGGACTTCCCTGAAAGAAAAATTCTCCAGGGTTGCCACAAGTTCCAAGGATCATTAACACGCCGGTCAAGTCGGTTTCTGAAGCATTTTCAAGGATCATTAACCCAGAAGAAGTAATGTGGTTCTGTTCACCATTATTGAAAACTGAATCCTACCCATTAAATTATTTCATTATTTGAGAATAATGCTAAGAACTCTTGAAACAATCCTGATAAGTTGAATATTCAAGTTTTTCTTTTTTAGAGCACAAACATTGAAAAGGGAAAAAGATAGCTTTCCCCATCAAGTAATAAAGTCTAAGAAGTTACTGAAAAAAAAAGAAATAAAAAAATTCCTAACTTTTCCCTGATGAAAGTAGAAATTTCCCTCACCACTCTTTTAAAAATCTCGCATTAAGCGTATATGCATCGAATATTCTGCCTAAAATCAATAAAATAATAAATATTTAGCTAGATAAAAATTTTCCTGGCGGCAATTTTTTATGCTGTCTTGATTACTCATGGTTTCCCTCAAGGAAGAGGGAAACTGGGTGAACTTGAAAAAAAAAAAACAAATAATTTTCCTTTTAAAAAGAAAAGACCCTTGCACAGAACTATTTTTCCTCCTTTTTTTATACTTTTTTTTCTTTTCAAATCGGAGTTTGACTGGGTCAATTGTTCCGTATTATCAATCCCTCGTTACCGAAATTGTGGCAACCCTGATCCTGCTGCAACAACAAGACAGAAAAACGATTTCAAGGTAAGAACGAGGATTGCAGCTTACACGCAATATCTTCACAAAAACCTACACAATACATACAAACGACGAAGATCCCATACTACGCTATTCCTGCGAAAAAAAGTTAGATATAAAAAAAAGGCGGGAAATCAGGAAAACAAATCCGCTCCTGGACTGAAAAATAACTCTTCCATCTGAAAAGTAACTTCGTGACTGCTGAAATCCGTATACAATCAAATATAATTACTCCTCCATAACCAAAGCGCACGTATAATAAACGCCGGCTCGTAAACTCAGTCAATCTCTTAATGGCCTAGCAGCAAAATCCTATAACGAGATCCCCAACGGTCTTCTTTGGCAGAGAACTGTCGACTTAACCATCTCACTTCCGACGGTTGTAAGTACTGTACTAATTGATTTGTCGTGTCAGCAGTACAGTAGGAGTAAGTTAATTGGACTCATAATAAAAAGCCTGCACCGTTCTTTCACCTCAAAGAAAAAAAGGAATCAAAGCTCCTCGACCCACAGAAATTTTGCTTTTATTTTTAGCGATGGATTGTTTCAGAAAGTTAAATACGGATGGGTGGGTGACCCGAAAAAAACTGAGGTTGGTTACGACTTCGGAAAGTCAAAATACGTCGGTTATAAGACCACTTCCCCTTTTTTACCGTGGGCTTTTCTCTCCTAGGCAATAAAACAACGCCTTCACATCGGCTTAGGTGATACGAAAACAGTGTCGTGAAGAAAATTCTCATAAAACAGTTCCGGTCGAAGACCATTCATCTGATGAACAAATCAGGTCTTTGAAAAGTGATAAAATCATGCATGAAGTGATCAATGTCAGTATGCTGAGTCCCCACGTCAAAAGTCGGTTTAGGGTCTTCAGCTATACCCGCCAATTTGAAGTAACTCAAGCGATGATAACCTATTGGAAAGCATGCGTCTCCAAACTGTTCCGGAGCAGTCAAATCCAATACTGATGATCGCTTAACATGTAAATTATCTCGAGTTACTGAAATTGGCTGGCAGAGTAACCCTATATGCAACCTGGCTCCACTTAGAGTTTTAAAGGTTCCTTCTCTACCTCTTGTTCCATCCTAATTTTATCTTTATAGAATAACGTACGTTAGGTTAGGTTCCATTTACCTCGCTTTGCTATCGCTCAAAGACTTCTACAACTACTAGGCGACAGCAGCCTGCCTCCGAGAAGTGAGCAGCTTGGTGACGATAGGTTAGGTAAGGTTCGGATAGGAACCGTATCCGATCAGCTTCGCGACGAAAGGTGGAACAGAACAGGTAGAACAAGCAACTTTCAAAACACAGTTGGGAGGTAAATGAGATGCAACAGGCCGACTGTAAAAGCTCTGGTAATGAGTTAATCTGTTTTTGAGATTGATGTACGTCAAGTCATCGGTTTTGGCTGCTCAAGCCGTGGACTGTGCGGTCGAGATCAGAAGTCATCAATGAAGTATCCCTTTGGACTTTTCATCTCGACTAGACACAAGGACAGCTGAGAAGCAGATCTGGCACAATGTGTTCGCCGCTGGCCGTCCGCCAGATTGCACAGCCAGCGGTTGAGCCACAACAATCAACAGTCGATGCGCTTTAAGACAGGATCAGTCTATGAGCAAAGAAGTGAGTAAACCTCAACCGAGGGAAAATAAGCCGTCGAACGGATACAAGCAACATAATCAGACAGAAAACAGACAGATGAAAGTTTGCACATTTTGTTAGTGATGGAATCTGCTTGTGCTGAAATTCTGTGGCAGCCACACGAGATCTCATCATATTTTCAACCAATAAAAACGTCTGACGATTTATTTTTAAGAAACCTCAGCAGTACAATACAATAGAGCAAACTAGTTCCAATACAATATCCCGTCAAAAGCCATTTCCTGCATCCTTATTAGGAAGGATGAGAAATATTAATTTCCTAAATGTGGACCTAAAGCCGAAATATCACGTTAAGACTCGACTAGATTTGATAGAAGGTCCTCACAGAAATTAGAAAGTTGAAATTTACGCAAACACTGAGATTTTTTCCCTCGTAAGCTATTTTACTTTAACCTTGTTTGCTGATGGCCTTGCTACACTTAATGTTAGCCTGCGCTATCAAATTTCCGTGTTCTGCTAAAAAAAAAAATCACTTGACTCAGAGATGACTCGACTCATGAACTCAACTGTACAATGCGTACTTTTTTCGAAAATACTGTACATGAAAGAAATATGTGAGCGCAATGCACAGAAAACAAAGGGAGTTACTTCTAATAACAACCGTTGAAAACCTGCGCAGTCTGCACGAGCCAACACGGTTAGTTGACCTCTATCAAAAATACTACATTGGGTTAACCTTGGAGACAAATGCGAGTTCTCGAAAAAATGACAAAAGGGGCTATAAAATACGGTATGGCCTGATGTAGGTAACTTAAGCTGTAAGTGAGCAAACACATTCGTCGACTTAGATTGAGCTATATCTACAAATCCTATCTGGAATAATATTTATTCGAGACTTCAAATGTCTAATTTCTGTCAGAACGTCTTCATATATAGTGTGGCGCAAAAAAAAATAAATAAAGTAATTCTAAAATCATGCGTTATAGTGGGAGAAAGGCGATTACGTTCATCTGAAATCAAGAGACATGACTACCTTCAACATGGGGTGGTCCAAAGGAAAGGAGTGACAATTTTTGATTGCTCCTTTGCGGCTTGGAGAGCGCACGACTGAAAAATGATCAGCGGTGCCGCTTAGCTTAGCCAAACTGCTATTTAAGTCACAGACAGGATTAGGGCTGTAGATGTTAGTTTCTTTTATTAGCCAAAATCGGTTGGCGAAAACAAACTTTCCGGACGGTGACTTGCGAATTGATGCCGAATTCACTGGATGTTTCCCGTGTCAAACTTGTTCAAAAATTCTAATGCCTTAAAAATAAATCCTTCAATAAACAAGTTTATTTGTAAAAGATAATAA
>Ga0058701_10001563_pt1 | contig 16436 bp, 9 predicted proteins | sample AgamicOrMae_FD_97039 | JGI IMG/M metagenome (GOLD analysis project Ga0058701, IMG submission 97039) | Agave microbial communities from Guanajuato, Mexico - Or.Ma.e | ecosystem: Host-associated > Plants > Phyllosphere > Phylloplane/Leaf | place: Guanajuato, Mexico | collected 2012-06-04
ATTGATCAGACTGACTCAAAAAAAAATAATAACGTGAGGCGTTTGGGCGAGGATGTTTTTAGGCGGAAGCGATAAAGATCGTTGACTTGGCGGCGCGCCCCTTTCACTCGCTTTGGCAGACGTCTCTTTTTGATAGATGCCAAGTCATTATTTCCCTTTGCTGCGTAGTTTAAGATCACGTCAACGAGTAAAACTAATTAAAGTACTCATAATATGCATTAATAGTTTTATTTATTTATTTTTGATTTTTTATGCATCAAAAGTTTTAGACAATGAAAGCTGTGTTTTTGTTATGACAAAAAAAATGTGGAAATGGTCTTATTAAAGAAAAAAAATGTTTCTATTTCATTAATCGCAGTTTTATTGGTGACGTTATTAGTTCAAACATAGCAGAGAACCCGCTAGAATCGTTATTTAAGGAAAGCATTATCTTCTCTCTGAACTAAATCGTAACTCATGACATCATCGAACTCCTTCAACACACTAAACAGCAATGGTTATGGTTAAATTGCGGTTTCATAGATGAATTAACAGACCAAATGTACAGTTAGGATCTTTCAATAACAAGAGAACATTTTTATGGCTACCTAACCCTTTTACGAAGATATGTAACCATGTTAAAGTTATCTTGGCCAAAAAGCTTTCTGTTACGTCAAAAACAGCTGTTATAAAAAAATAATGTTGGCTTTTGAATGGGGAATAGTTTCAGAAATTCTAGATAAACATCGAGCAGACCTAAGCTTTATTCAGTTCTTTGTTAGTACACTCGGCAATTTTGTTGAGTAAAGAAGAATTCATTGTGATCGATATACTACGTTACTGTATCGTTTACCTGTCGACCCTTTCGTTTACCCATCACGATAGAAAATAGGGACGCTCTTCAAACGCATCGACTTAATGTCGACACCACCCGCGGAAAACAGGAAATAAAACTACTGTAAGCGTCAAACTGAAACGCTGTCCAAAGAACACAAAGTGTGTAAACTACGCAGTTAAAAACAGATACCGATTTTCGGCGTTTTTATTAGTGTAGCTCTCACGTCAGCTGGAGGTCATGACTACACTATGTAGGTCAAAGTCATTCAGGTGGTTTGACGGGAGGGAAGGCGAGACACTAAGCTCTTATCTCTGCGTCGGATGAAACACTCAGAGAATACCTTTGAGTCGATCACGTGCTCTAAAGATAAGCCAGGTATTTATTGTTGCAATGGCAGACCTGCTGGCTTTCAAAGATCCTGTGCTGGTAGGGATCCGAAAATTGTTTTAAAGACGAGTTTTCTGGTAATCATGCTTATTGGGGTGTGTTTTTTTAGTTGAAATTTTTGACTTGACACCATATTTCGAATCGACGGTTTTCAATGAGGGAAATATCTGTTCTGGTTAGTGATATACGAGGGGCCAATTACTCTTTTGGGGCTTGGGTACACCGGATTTCAGGATTTCGGGAATTTCAAGGATTTCAGGACAGACTAGAGGGATTCCAGGGATTTTAAGGATATGAAGTGTTCTAAGGGTTTTGGCCGGATTTCAAGGCATTCAGGTCGGCTTTCATGGTTTTAAACGATTTTGATTCGGGTCCCATGTATTTCAGGCCAGATTTTAGGGATTTCAGGTCGGATTTTAAGGTTTTTAGGCCAGTTTGCTCCTCGATGCTATCTATACCTTTTTCTTGAATATGAGGGCTGAAGGAGTATATTCACTGTATCACGATAATTTTTGACGTAAGATCATGTCATCCGAAACGGCTTCTTCGAGCTTGTCATATGGTTCTTATTGGTTATTGGTATTATCTCAAAAACAGTACTATCTCTATCAACTATCTAAATTCAGGTTAGGTCTACTCAAAGCTCTTATTTTGTAGGGGTGTAGTATTTCAACGCACGGATATAGTTATGGCAGACTCACATCCCGGCTCATACTAAAGTCTACGACTTGAGAGGATATTTGTGGTTGTTTTTTGAATGAGAGAGCAATTTAGGGTCGTTGAAGAGAAGTAGTTTATTGTTGCCTCAATGAAATTCTTCTTTGATCAATTGAATGGCAATAAAACCATAAAAGATATCAGTTGACGCTAGTGGGTCGTGGACTGGGAACTGCTGATGTAGCGTCATCTGTAGCGGTGCTCCGGAGACCGCGGTGCAACGGCGGGGGGGGGGCGAAGGGGGGGGAGCGCGAAGGTCGGATTCGGCCAGGCCGGGCCCCCGTGATCTCAGAACGGGCCAAGCCGCAATCCATTGCCAAGTGTCGTTAAGATACACCTAATTGAACAACTCTTCCCCTAACACATAAAGATAAAATCCCGTCTCAAATACCCAGACGTGTTACTCATTACCCCTCACTGAAAAAGCCGTGCAAACTTGACAAGAAAAACACATACTTTTTTTTTAGGATGAGCTGAAATATGGATCCCCTTTGTCCCATACACGAAAACGTTTAGTCAATGCAAATTTTTTCGAACAACTTATTGCTAACTTGCGAGCAGGCCTATACCCTGTTACTCACGTTGATTGTTAACCTTTGTCCTACGCTATTTCCAAAATGATTGCCGTAACATCGCTAGCTGTCTATCCAAAGTACCCAAAAGATGTATCCGACAGTATCCTAAACCTGCTCTTGTTTTAACTGTCGTCGTCAACGATCTCAAGGACTGTTCAGTGTTCATGACCTTCGTCAAATATTTGTTGAACGACAAAACTTTTCTTTTTTTCGTGCATTTTAACGAAAATGCCGTAGCAACTATTTACTTACGTAGAGAATTGAATCAGATTAGAAAAATCGTTTTACATTTTTTTAACCATGGTAAATAACTTTATGGATCAAGCATTCCCTTTGGCGCTGATCGGTCGAAACTACCGGAGTTGAAGTGTCCATGCAATTCCCATGATAATGACCTTGCCGAAATATTAATGCACGTATGAAATACCTGAAAGAACATCCATATGGACGTTACATGCACACAAAGTTATCCATTCGTATTTTCTTTAATGGATGGCATGGATATTGCATGGACTCTTCAACGCCCAGTTAACTTTGTTAGAAACGATCAGAAAAGATTTGAAACGTGGGCTGCTGTTGACGCATCCCTGAAGAAGAACAGTGTATGGTTTACCTGAAAGTAAGATGGAAGTATACTTGAAGTCGGGATCCATTGTGGTATCCATATTGTAAGGCGCTTTGGGCGCTGAGAGCGCGGCTGAGCCGCTGGCGAATCAGGAGACGCACTGCCTCTCGCTGCATCGCTGCCCTACATATAAAGAAACGTCTTGCCAACGTCACGGAAAAATTGATGCTTATGCTAATTACTGCCGCCAAGCCAGATAGCCACTTGAGAGCGTGACCATCATATGCATCCTTTTTTTATTGCATTCTTCGTGTTTATCACGAAATATTGACTCCTTAATGTTGTACTTTGGAAGAGGGGAGGGGGAGGGGAGAATTGACTGATAACACGGATTAAGTCATCAAGTTTTCGAAATGCCTTCTGTAATCAAAACGATTCTCACGTCATCTTGACATGATCACCTTTCTTCTTCTTCTTCTTCTTCAAAACATCAGGTTTTCTTGATAAACGATACAGCAATTTAATTGCGAAAAGCACAGGTGGTAATTAAACTTATCAGCGCATGAAATCCCCTGTGTCTTGGAAGAAGGAAAAAGAGAAAGAAAAAACTTTGTTTGCAGAGCTGAAAGTCACTCGTGGGACGGCTGTATTGCCGTATCTTAATGCTCTTATATTGGAAAAAAAATAAAACTAAACAAAAAAAAAGCTTTTTTTTTTAATCTCACAAGTTCAGAACAACCTGCCAACCTCTGCTCTAAAAATAATAGATTTTTTAAAAATCATGCTCGTGCATCATCTTACGTAACACGAAATGAATTTTGAATACATTCAATATACCAATTACGAACCGTTTTCTCGTCGTGGAGCGGATTTTGATTTACCTACTTACAAATATCCAAATTTTATATTTTGATCTTAAAAATATGCATTTTTTTTCTTACAAAACATTCTGCTCCATTAAAAACAAAGCTATTTTGATTAACATGACATTTCAACACGGTACTTATTCCCGTATATTCAGATTTTTTTGCAAGATTTTTAGAGCAGAATAACATGCTAATCCAAAAAATTGCGTTCATAGATGAACTCAATGCTCTATATTGAAGATGTATTTTAAGTATCTTCCATGTAATGTGAGACTATGGGAACAAAATATTCGTTTTTTTTTTGTTTGTTTTTTTTATTCAGGAACAGGGATATCTGAGCTTGTCGAGAACGAAAATTATTGTATCACGTGCTTTGATTAAACTGATGAGTAACATGTGTCAAGTGAAGTGGTAAGGAAAATACGTCATTGGCGTGCCGCCCGCCGCCACGAAAGTTCTTCTGTAAATGCCAAAATTTTTGGTTTAAACTTAAACGGATACATTTAGCACTTTTGTGAGTGACTTCTTTGTGATGATGCATTGTAAAGGACGAGCTGTCAAAGGCGCTTCTTTTTGGCAGAGGTCTTTGCCTCTAAACTAATTTGATTTATCTCGACCTTGAATTCATTTAATCCTCTTGGCTCCGCTCTCGTTTTCAAGTTATCAAACTCCGACAGTTTGTTGATTTTTGATAGCGACACAATGGACTTTGTCAAAGAAACTTCTCTTATATCTAAAATAATTACCTCTTTGGTTGAAGTTTTATTTGTCATTTTTTCATGATCTTTTTTTAAGGATTTTACTTACCCTTTTTAGCGTTTTGGTTGTTTATGGGGCGGCGCAAAACTGGGAAAACAAGTCGATTGCATTTCTGTCATTTGCGTCGGTTCGCGATAAGCAACGAAATAGAAGAGAAAAGGAAAAAAAGGAAGACTGAAAAGCAGACGGTGTTGATAAACATGTGTGGCTTTGGAAGTCTGCTTCATCCGTGTTGCGCATACACGTGACTCTCTCAAACGGAAAACGATTATTAAGATTAACCAAAAATTTACTAGGAACGTGTCCGACACAGTGTCCGACTTTTAAACCACCTTTTAACCTCGTCAAGGTCGTTGAGCATTCCACCAATCAGATTCTCCCATTCTGGAATTCCTCGCCAGGAGGTTAGACTATACTTTTTTTGTTAGGTAGAGCTTTTTTAGGTTAGGTGCGGTCAGGTTATCCTAGTTTATTCGCAAAAACGCGTGTCTACACGACGGGGTGGAAGGGAAGTGCTCTTTCACAGAGGGGCTTGGCTTGAGTAGTTTGTTTTTTTTGTTCCAAGAAGGAAGGTTAGGTTGATTATATATGAGGTGAGGTAAGCATGCTCCAGGGAAGGAGCGGTCACTCGCCCGACGATGTTGCGATGCTTTTAAAAGCATAGGAATTCCTCTGCTTGTTCCCTCTCTTTCGCCATAATACGAGAGGTAATGCTAGATTGCACTTTTGTCGGACAACTTCAAGACTAAAATATTCCTCTCGTCTTTCTGAGTCGCATTCTTTCCTTTTACTGCCGAGCACAGTTCACCAAGGCAAGATGGGAAATGTTCGTCGTCTTAATTTACCAAAGGTCAGGAATCGAACTTAATAGAAATGGAATGGGTTATTGTATTGACGCAATATTCGAAGACAAATCGTCATCAGGACCAAATCGAAACAAGTCTTGCGACGCAAAATCGTATTTGACATTTTTTATCAAACTTAATTAAGAAGTGTCCTTGCAGATAAAATTCCTCCTCTGATCTCATTTCGCGAACTGGAGGTCCAATTATTACAAAGGTCCCCTTTTACCCCTATCTCAATTTTCCATAAATAAGAAAGGTAAAATTTTTCATATATTTGGTCTCACAACTTTCATTGTCAGCCGAATGGTGCGACAAAGAGAAGACACGTAACCTAACCTAAACTTAAGCTGACGGTCGCCTAGCCTGATTTCACAAACTTCTCGGCGGCAGTAATCAGGCTAGGGAACAGCCGAGCGGATTGTGTGCGAAGTGAGGCACAAGGTTTGATATGAACTAATTTAACCGAACCTAGTAACCTACGCGATGGTAAGGTTTTAATCATCCTATTGCAATGAAACTCAGGTGTAACCTATGTCTCGTTACAGAGTGGACCTCATTTAAGACGTAGAAAACTCAAGCTTCCAAAAGTACACTGCACCAACTTGCTTCATGTTTTGCTCTTTGATAACCAGTATTATCTCGAATGATCGAGGCTTTACCTTTGAGGTTTCGCGCTTCAGCTGTTACGTATTTTCGTAAACAAGTTTTTGTATGTTTTCATTTCGTAAAAGTGCCATTTACGCCTATGACATCCATTGGTCAAAAATAGGAATCTACGAAGTCCTCCTTGACAGATTATTTGTAGCAATCATTGTAAGGCCATTTTTTTTCTATTCAGTATATGTATAACTATATATTTAAATGTCTGGACATGTCAATTACAACTGTGAGGTGTCCTTTTGCACGAACTACCAGCCCTTTAAGTGGGGTAAAGATAAAATAAAATTTAAAAAAAACGCTTGACAAAGGTTTTGCCGAATGTACACGTCGCTTTAATAAAGCGTTTCCTACCTGCCTGGTTCCTGTTTGTTTTCTTTTTTTTGGGGGGGCGTGTTTTTCACTGCAAGTTAGGTGGTGTTCCAAATGTGAAGTTCTCTAACTCTTGTTTTTACCCTGTTTTGATGTTTTTCTTTCTAAACTGAACTGTGAAGATTAACAATATACATCCGCTTAGGTGAGGTTAGCTTTCGTGAAATCTCCCTAGGTCCAGTAAAGTCACTTGCCCTTCGTCTTTCTACCTCGCTGCTCGGCTGTCACTAAGAATACAATTTCTCAGAAGCACTAACTTGCTACCAAAAAGTACCAGTATGATCGAGCAGTTTTGATGACCGTTAGGTTAACCAAGTTTAAGCTAGGTTAAGTGCCAAGAGTTTCGCTCCCCTCAGCGTGGTGACAATAGGTGGAAAAAGTGGAATATTCACTTCAAAATAAAATGTTTAAAACACATGTGAAGACATAACGGCTCTTGTTGCAAACTACAAAAATATTCTTGTATTCCGGCAGCGGTCTTCAAAGTTGATACTAGTAAAAGTCCCTCATTAATAGTTGTTTCGTTTGCGGTTGTTGTTTATCCGAGACAACGTAATGTGCAGTTGAATCGCTCGTGTGGCCGCTCCGCGCCACATTCTTGCACTCGTCCGTTGCTTCGCCTCGCGGCTCCGCGATTGCATAATGGCGACCTTGAAAAACTAAACAAGCGATGAAGCCTGAAGTGTAGCAAGGTCCCGTTTCCTTCTGTGGACGAGATTCATAAACAAATCAAAGATGGCCGGAGAAATGGAGATGAGATACGCGTAATATTGACGAGAACAGAATTCCCATTGAATGAAGTACCCAACTCGCGATACTGTAATCCCTTTTGTACGTTTTATACTTTTACTCAAAAAGATGGAGCGCGTTTGATAAGAACGGGAGTAACGGAATCTTTTTGTGGTTTTATTACTAAAAAGTTTGACTTTTGTTGATAAAATGAAAATTATTCTACAGTTAAACGTCATGTCAAAAAACATTAGCGTTTTGAACTCCCCATGTGTTCTTACTCGTCCTACCTTCCTCCCACAACTTCTATGAAAAGGAGATAAGGTAAGGCTTTCCAGATCGGAAACATGGTATAATCTCAAACTTTAGTATCAAAGTTTTAAGCTCCGGACAAATTAACAAATAAAAAATATATATTTTTTTTAATGTTGATTTATTCTGTTGCATACTTGTCGATCTTCATATCGATTCGATCAACATACACAGCGGATGTTTTTCTGTAAAATTTAAAAATATCAGAGTTTACTTCTTTCTTTTTTTTGTAAAGAGTATTTCCCTTTCGTTCTTAACCCATTACAGCCCAAAGTATTTGGAGTGAAATTCAGCTTAAGTGAAATTGGAAGGATTTTTTTCCATTAAACTACGAAATTTTAAGCTTTGAAAAATGCCTAAATAATTAAATTTCAAGTTTCCAGAGGGGTGATATTTTTTAAATTGTGACAATACTGAACTGAAAAGATCCTCTAAAATGTTTTTTTTCTGTTTCCGAACGGCATCGCTGGGCAGTCGTGGGTTAAAGTCGATACTCCGCCGAGGCGCTTTATTGTTGTAATGAGACAGACGGGCGGCAGGAAGTGAGGGTAGGCAATGTGCCAAACATGTGGTAATTGATTTTGCCTATCCTTCGGACGGCAGGGGTCGTCGCAGTCAAGACCGTTTGAATAAACTGGCTACGTTATGTTAATTAACATGCCATATTTTATTCTTCTACTTGACGAATACACATATCAAGCCATGAAAAGAAGACTCCTCCTTCAGTATACAAAGATCGACAGTTATTTAATCACCAGATACGTATCTAAACCTATCTACGTACTTTTAAAACAGTTTTTATTATTCTGCAAATATATCAAGACACGATTTCAATTCGCACTTTTGAATGTACACTGGTTGCAAGGAAGAAAGTAACTAAAAAACTATGAGTGATCTTTGTGATCGATTTTATCTGTAGGAATTCTAATGTGATTACGATATCTACCCAGTACTACTTAACAGCTGACTTTTCGGTGCTTACGTAAAAAAATGTAACTTGCTTTCTTCCAAGCAATGAGGTATTGTTTTTATTAAAAGTTGTTCTAAACGGCTAAAACTACTTCTAGAAAATATCCGCAAATCTAAAAATTAGAGCTAATCTTTCGAGAAACAAATCTATTTCTTCGAACTTTTACATTTTATTGCTACGTACCCGTTATATAATGTAATTGACCTTCGTTGCAAAGTAAAGATTTTCCGCGTTTAGGAAGCAGACTTCTTTTATAGTATAACACGCAAAAAACTAACTTAGTCAAAATTACAATTTTCAGACGACAAGTTTTATTTGGTTACAGTTACCAAAAAAATTGTAATTGTGACAAAAAAAAATAGCGAAGACTACAAAAAATGATTATTTCAACAGATACGGTGGTAGTCTATAGGAACAAAGCGCGATTGTCAGGGTCACAGAAATTTGTTACTGTGACGAAGTTATTTTTTTTTTGTGTGATTGCCTCGCGGAAAACTGTCGACCTAATTGATTGTTGCTAAATCAGAAAGCAAGCAGTTGACGAAAATACTGCTGATTTGGCAACACTGTAAATATTTCAAGTATGGATTTTTTTACCTCTTGCGTTCCATTCTGAGTTAATCTTTGTTTATATTATGACGATTAACACCATACAACCGCATAGGTTCAGTCAAGTTCGTCTAAGTTAGATTAAATAAACCGGAGTTATAAGTCACTAGCTGAATGCCGCAAGAGAACAGCGAAAGTAGGTCGCGGCATCGAGTTTGTTGAACGTTAGTAAAGTTTAAGTTACGTCTATTGTTCGCTTCGCTCCGAGAAAAGTGGGGCACAAAACGTGTAAATAACTTCCCCCTTTCAAATTCAAAAGTGTACTTTTTTTTGCATCAGCTTATTTCATTGTAATCGAAAGGCGGTTTGACGTCTATTCGCCCGCTGGTCTGTTTCTAGTCTACGTTGGTTGGTCCCTATTGATATGGCAACCTTCTTCCTTGCAACCAGAGAACAAAAGCCAATGCGAATAGGACACTCACACAAGTCTATGAAAATCGGTATAAATCTCATATATGCCATCTCTCTAAAAACTATCAATACAAATGTTAAGTTGAGTTGCAAATAAAGTCTAAACTGACGGAATGATCACAATATCACCTCTAGAGTCAATGTCGAAAGACTGACAGTATCATTTCCATTGGCGGTGCGTCTCAAGATACAAAATCTTTTATTTTTTATAAACATTTTTTCACAAGAAAGTGGATGTGCGCGCGTGAAATTATTTTTCTAACAAGAATCAACTTTTGTTTTTGATTAGTTCCAAACCTTTCCACTTGTATCGGTATCTAGAAATTGTCAGAGCGGAGCTCTCTAAAAATGATGGTCTTCCTCTTTTCCGACCGGATGCTGGTGAGTTTCAAGGTCGCATTTTCGTCCTCGCGAGTCATTTAGTTCCACCTTTCATTACTTAGAGGATTGGCGATCCAAAGCCGCAAAGGTTAGATAAGGTTTACAAACCCTGTGCTTGCGTCGCCATCGCCCCTCGAGGTGGCGACGATAAGGTAAAACACAAGCGGTGAACAAAACATCCTTTCAAATTTGGCATATACTCTCAAAACAGAGAATATTTCCCTCAGAGTTAGAAATATTTTACAGAAAAATGACACTAAATGTATGTCCTAACATCAAAAAGAAATTCACTCGTTTTGAGAGTAGCTTCAAAGAGGAAAATACTGTCATTTTAGTAGTAAGAAAAAATTGCAATTGCAATCGCGAAACAGTTCGCAAAATGGTTCTCTAAATTTATGAAAGGCTATCATCACATTAGTTTCCGTGCGCTACTTTACAACTGCTATAAATTGGATGAAAATCAAGCTTAGAAAATTCTACTCTACGACTCGTCGTACCAAAATAACTTATCACTGAAGAGTTTTGTCGACGAAATGAAATGATCCTACGCTTAGAAAAATAAATACTTTTGCGAACACATTTTATTGCATGGTGCATTTTGGCACATCCGCATTTGGCTTTGTTAGGACGGTCTTTCGGCAATTCTTCGGGCTCCCCTTTTAGGGACTTCGTTCCAAAAATGATTCACATACTAATTCCACTTTTTTTTTGTTTCTATTAGAGCGTAAGGCCTCAATTGTTTTCCACTGGAAAAATCTGCTTGTGTTTCCTATCTCTACTAACAAAGGCCTACTTCTCTACGGAAGGTCTCCAGTGTGCCAGCCAATGCTTTAAATAAAATCACTTTTACAATATTCAAAACGCCTATTTTTTTAGAGTTCTGGACAGGGAAGGATCACTCAGTAAAAACAAAATCCCCGTTTTGGGGAATGCTATACCTGTTTTGGGTGTGAAACCAAAACGGGGGTGGTGCGAACTTCGTTCATTTTTTTTTCGAAATAGGTTCAGCCACATGTTTGAAAAGTTCTCAGCGAGAGTTTTCCCTCGACGTGGCTGAACATAGGTCTGTCCTAAAAAATTACCAAAATACATACGACCCCCGTTTTGGTTTCAAACCCAAAACAGGTATAGCATCCCAAAACGGGGTTTTATTTTTACTATGCATGAATGCGTATCAACTCGTTCGTGCCCTATCAAAGCTGCGAACTATATTAAATTTCAGCAGCTCGACAACGTTGAAGAAAAAACGTTCATTTCTAGAATGCTCGTTTTGATATCACATCCGTAAGTTTAAGTGTCGATGCAAGATTTCTTCGATTTTGCTTGAAATCTTCCAAGTCTTGAAATACGATGACATGCAAACCCGATCCCCAATATTGTTGGTATTTCCACCCGTTTCCTAGTCAGCGAGTGAGCTGGCACAAGTGAGACCTCTGCTCTGTAAAAATGTCAATCTTTCTTCATGTACGCAACCGAGGTGCTTAGAAACGGTAAAGTTAAAAAATTGTTTGGAACAAAGTTCGCAACACTGCGAACTAAAAGGGAACGCGAATCACGAACAGGCGAACCCTTAGGCGAAGCCTTCTAGGCAAAGCCCTAGGCAAGCCCTAACTTTGACAATAAAAACACACTCTTTCAGGAGTTAGATACAGGTAATCCTAAAAAAGTGGATTTCGATTTCACTATAAACATCTCCTAAACCTTAACCTCACAATCGGGCATACTCTAGGGAAAAAAAAGAAGGCGGGCTTAAAAAAAACACTTTGTGGAGTGAAATATGATTTTCAGATAGGATTTTGGTGTAACTAATTAGAGGTAGACGCTAATATAGGTTCGATCATAGTCCACAAGTAAAATCCATTCTTTTCTGACTTGTGAGTGAATAATTCTCCATGTCATACCAATGAATTCTTTGGTTGTTTTTTGCCTACTATAGGCCTACTCGACAGACAAAACTTTTCCGTCAGTTCCTTCAGCTTTTCCGCAGAATGCAACGGTAGAGACGTCCCTTCTTGACCAAAATCACAAAGTTTATCAGTTAAAAAAGATCCTTTGAACAAAATTTCCTGACAAAATTTCTCGCTATATTGCTTAATTCAACATTAAAAAAAGTCTGCTCTGGCATAGTAAATACACTCTAAATTTGAATCAGTGAGAGTCTCTGAGGTCCAGTGAAAATTCACCGAATTTCAGCCAGTATAGCACCCCTGAAAAAATTTAGTGGTGTTATATTGACTTCAGTTATTTTCATACATTTTTCAGTTAGTTTTCACTGAATCTCAGAGACCCTCTCTGATTCACAATGATTCAAATTTAGAGTGTCCAGCATCGATTACAAAAGGACTTGTCCATTGAATTTCCATGATCGGAACTTCGCAGCGCATGCACTAATGGTTGTTTTTGGCGCAGTTTCATGGGCCAAAACTGATTGTGAGAGAAGCGAATGAGTGTGCTCACGCCTTAGGCGTAGCAGTCTAAGAGCAGCCGCCATATGGAGATAGGTCGTTTGAAGACGGTGACCTGGCCGTGCTCCTTGCCCCCCACGACGAACATGTAGACCGGGGGCGAGGGCTCCAGCTGTCGGCCGGCCTCCATGCGTCCGGCGCTGCTGGCGCGGGAGCCCCGGGAGGCGGGGATCGGCCTTCGGGCGTTGGCCACGGGCCGCCGGGGCGCGTTGAGGGCCAAGGCGTAGGGGCGCACCGCCTTGGGGGCGCCCGAGCCCGTCGGCGGCGACAGCGGCGACAGCGTCGTCAGCTCGTAGTTCTCGTTGCGGTCCTCGAGGAGGCTGTCGGGCGGGCTGTTGAGCATCTTGACGGCGGAGCTGGGCCGGAAGGTCGACGCCGACGCGTCGTAGTTGGGGTTGCAGAAGCTGCTCGCCGATGACAGGCGGTTCATGGTCTCGATGCTGGCGTAGTCGGACGTCTCGTCGGGGAGCGGCCTGTGGAAGCGCACCGTCGCGTCCCCCAGGTGCGACGTGTAGCTGTCGGAGCGCCTCTGCAGTATCAAATCAGTGTCACTTTACAACATCTCTAAAATTCTCCTAATTGCTGACAAAAATGACAAAAATGTAGAAGTGATTCTTCTACATTTAGGAGTGAAACTATACACTCCTAAATAGTGAAACGTGAGCTACTACTTTACCAATAGAGGCTCATTTTTCACTATTTAGGAGTGAGTTTTCACTCTTAAAGCGAATTTCGACCACTAATTTTTTTCGCATGTACACCCATGTGTGCGAAAAGTGCTCAGAGAGCGCTAAGGAGATTTCATCTTCAAAATTGTTAAAAATAATTCTGCAATTTTTTCAAAATGATATATACCGAATTATCACTTCCGGCTGGGTTGAGATCTAATTTTGACCCAGAATATACAAAACACGTAGATATTTGAATGCGTATTAACTAAATTTTCGCGACCAGCAGAGAACATCTCATCGTACTTAAATGGGCATGTGAACGCTACTCAAATTGAACTTAAATAGCCTTCTTTAGAAGATCTGTGCAGTGAATTCCATTTACGACGGTACCAGAGCTTCCACTGCTGATGGATTGTGGTTTAGCACGGTCGTCTACGGCTTTTTATTATTCGTTTTTTTAATGTAATGATTTAAAATATTTTTCCAGAGTTTGAGCTTTCAAACTAATGCAATCACAGTCTAGACATAAAAACGAATAGGTGGTATAGTGAAAAGTCTTGCTTATCCTTGCAAAATTTAAAGCGAATGAATTTGATTAAAACATCTCGGTAAAAACAAACCCCGTTTTGGGAAATGCTAAACCTGTTTTGGGTGTGAAACTGAAACGAGGTTACGTTTTTAGGTTATTTTTCAAGATAGGCATATGTTCAGCCATGTCATTCAAAAGGTCTCAGCGAGAGCTTTCTATTGATGTGGCTGAACATAGGTCTATCTTTATAAATATATAAGTAGTGCGTGTTTTTGCTATTTTTTGAGATAGGCCTATGTTCATCCATGTCATTCAAATGGTCTCGGCGAGAGCTTTCCATTGATGTGGCTGAACATAGGTGTATGTTGAAAAATTACCGGGATACGCTCTATCCCCTTTTTTGTTTCATACCCAAAAAAGGTATAGCCTTTCCCAAAACGTTTTTTTTTTAAATTATTCTGAAGTGCACTTTTTAGGTACTGACCGCGTGGTGGTTGGGCCCCATCCACTCGTGAAGTGCTCCGAAGTCTGTGGTTTGCTGTTTCGGCGGCGAGGGCGGTCGGCAAGTGATGTACTCCCCTCTCGGGGAGAAACCAGCGTCCTTCTCCAAGTCGTCAAACTCGTCTTCGTCGAGGAAAACCAGGCGGGTCACTTCGACGGGGGTGAGCACGGGAGTCGGGATGGTGGAGACGAACGCGTTGAGGTTGGGGACAGACACGTTGTCGCGGGGCAGCATGTGCGTGGTGGTGGTGGCGGTGGGCGGCGGCGGCGCGGCGGGCCCCGAGGCCGCCGCCACCGTCGGCGCCGGCGCCGGCGCTGGCTGCACCGCCACGCGGCGCGACAACAGGTTCGCGCTCTGCGACTTGACCATCTTGGATCGCTTCTTCTCGTCCGCGTTGAGCACGCTGTAGTTGATCTTGTGGTGACTCAAGCGACTCAAGTTGATTTGCGACAGTTTGGTGATCTCCTTAAGGAAGCTGAGGTTGGCACTGGGCGATGTGATCCCCGTAGGTGCAGAATGCGCGTTGCCGTTCAGCATGTCCTGCCTGCAAACACAGTCCCGTCAGAGGCGCTGCGCCAAACAATAAATAAAAGCTTCCTAGCAGTGTGCTAAACGATTTAATTAACGTAAGTCAACCCATTACAGCCCAAAATAGTTGGAATGAAATTCAGCTTTAGAGAAATTAAAAGGATTTTTCCTGCTAAAATAGGTAATTTTAAGCCTTGGAAAATGCCTAAATAAATTAAATTTGAGGTTTCCAGAGGGGTTATATGTTTTGAATTGTGTTCTCCTATCGTCGTCCTACCCCATAACAGCCCAAATTATTTGTTGTGAAATTCAGCGTAAGAGATATTAAAAGGATTTTTTCATTAAAATACGTAATTTTAAGCTATGGGAAATGCTTAAATAATTAAATTTCAGGTTTTCAGAGGGGTGATATTTTTTAAATTGTGACAATACTGAACTGAAAAAAACCTCTAAAATAATTTTTTCTGTTGCCGAACGGCATCGCTGGGCGGTAATGGGTTAATAGTATTCCCAGTGATAAAGTGAAGTAGATGTGCTACACCAAGTGAATCCAGAAACAAACATCGACTCCATTGAAGATCACTTGTCGAATGGGCAACATTCAGCACACATGAACGAGATAAGCATGATAGTGGGCGTGCGTGTGACCTGGTGGGTGCGTCCGGTTCACTGCCATCCACGTAGTTGCTGCCGTTGGACAGAAACACATACTTCCGCTCGCACGGGGACGCATGTCTCCGGAGGCCCCCGCGATCCACAGAGCCACCGGTGCGGCGTGTGCGCCGCAGGCTCACGTCGGGGGAGATCACCAGGTCGGACACCGCCACGGCGACGGCCTCGGAACGCGCTGACGGACGCGGCTCGCCCAGGTTTAGCCGCTCCCAAGTCTCGTTCGCTGAAATTAAAAGCGACCCATTCGAGAGTTATCGATCGAGCTGCGCAGGCTCCGTGGTACACGTGGAGGAATCAACCGACCGAAATGGAAGGACCACACGTCGGAGGCGGGGTTGCCATCCTTCTCTCCGCCGAAGATGACCATGGCGCCGGGCAGCTTGGCGGCGGCGTGGGAGTGCAGCGCCCCGGGGCCCTTGCCCGCCCCGGGTCCCACCGCCCCGCGCGGCCGCACCGACGTCCACGTGCGCTTGGAGACGTCCCACCGCCAGAGATCGCTGCGCGCCTGGAGGTCCGTCATGCCGCCGAACACCCACATCGAGTCCCCGTGCATCACCGCGGAGTGCTTGTGGCGAGCGGGAGGTATGGGTCCGGAACCCTTGCCCTTGGCCCCCTGCGGACTCAGCAGGTGCCACGATTCTGTGTCTGAAAAAAAAAAATCAGCTTGATATTCACAGTAATAACAAGTCCCCGTTTTGGGGAGTTCTACCTGTTTTGGGTATGAAACTAAAACGGAAGTGGTGTGTATTTTCGTCATTTTCCAAAGAAGACCTATGTTAAGCCACATCAATGGAAAGCTCTCGCCGAGACCTTTTGAATGATACGGCTGAACATATGCCTATTTTGAAAAATAGCCGAAATCCGTACCACTCCGTGTTGGTTTCACATCCCAAAACAGATACGGCATTCCCCAAAACGGAGGTTTTGTTTTTAATGTGCTCGAAGGATCATCCAGCCGTTCATGTGCCGCAGTATCGACAAGCAGTGTTGCCAGATTCCGCGACTCCGTCAAATTTAAACGCGTCTAACTTTTTAACCGTTAAAGATAACATGATGTTGAATCCTATTTTTGGAATGCTCAGCTCGAGAGCGATCCA